>CETC01069995.1_pt1 | contig 53610 bp, 55 predicted proteins | sample 326911 | NCBI WGS metagenome assembly CETC01 (sample SAMEA2622694, study PRJEB7988) | marine metagenome | isolation source: saline water (ENVO:00002010), including | reverse complement strand
CATCAAGTAAGTAAATTAAATTAAATTAAAATGACAAAAATTCACACAAAGCTTAACGATATACAAGTATCGTTAAAAGCCCCTAAAGGGCAATTCAACAATTTTGGTAAGTATAAATATCGTTCTGCTGAAGATATTTTAGAGGCTATAAAACCTCACTTATCTAAACACAATTTAACATTAACTATATCAGAAGAAACAAAAGAGTTAGGAGGTTATCTTTTTGTGTCATCAAGAGCTGTTATACAAGATGAATCAGGAGAAACTTATTCTGTTGAAGCTCAAGCTGGTATTAATCCAGAAAGAAAAGGTATGGATATAGCTCAATCTTTTGGAGCTAGTAGTTCTTATGCTAAAAAGTATGCTTTAGGAAATCTATTTTTATTAGATGATACTAAAGACGCTGACGCTACTACAGACCCTAAGAAAGTAACTAAAACAGCTAAAGCTAAAAAGCCTACAATGAATAAGAAACAATTTGAAATGGCTAAAGAATATATAGAAGCTGGAGGTAAATTAGAAGCTATAGAAGCTAAGTATAAAATCAACACTCAACACCTAGTAGAATTAAAAAAAGTAACTAATGGATGAAATGAGTAAATTAAATCTCCTGTTAAAGTTTGGAGATGATACGGAATACTACTCTGATAATGAGTATGTTACAAACAGCATGTTAGGACTACTGAATAAATCTCCCCAGCATTTATTGCAGTACATGCAGGGTTTTCAAGAAGAAAGTAAAGCTTTAGATATAGGCAAAGCTTTTCATACTATGGTTTTAGAGCCAGCTAAGATAGATAATCAGGTTGTTGTATTTGAAGGTAAAACTAGAAGGGGTAAAGTTTGGGATGAATTTAAAATGCAGAACGCTGACAAAACTATTGTTTCTACATCTGAATGGAATATGATAAACAGCATGTCTAATATATTGTTTGAAAACGAAGAAGCTATGAATTTTATATCACAATCTAAACATGAGGTGGTTGAGGTTTGGGATGATATGGGTGTAAATTGTAAGGGTAAAGCTGATATGGTGTCCACTAATATAGATGATAAAAAAGTTATAATAGACTTGAAAACAACAAGAGACTCTTCTCCTGAATCTTTTAGAAGAAGCGCTTATAACTATGGATACGACAGGCAAGCAGCTTTTTACTTAGATGGTTTTAAAGCAGATGAGTTCTGGTTTTTAGTTATTGAAAAAGAATCTCCTTACAGGGTTGGTATATACAAAGCTAGTGATGAGTTTATTGAAGGAGGAAGACAGAAAAATCAAAGTTTACTGAAAAAATATAAAGAATTTTTTATTAAAAAAGTTAAAGATATTAATAAATTTTATTTTAAAGGAGAGTTATGATAAAAGAAAGAGTGAAGTCGGAATATATTATAAGAAAAATATGTGATTATTTTAATCTTGAAGAGAGTTTAGTTTTTTCTAAATGGAGAAAAAAAGAACTTGTTAAAGCAAGGCATTATATAATATATTATATGTATTATTACGGAGAAACAGTGGGTTCTCCATCAGCTATTAGAGATGTATTTAAAAAGAGAGGGGGTATAACTAATCACGCTTCTGTTATATATGCTGTAAAAAGAATAGAAGATGATTTGTCGTACTCTATAGACGCTAACAGAACTATATTAGAGATAGACGCTTTTGTTGGGGTTGTTAAAAGAAACTATTTAACTATACATTATTTTATGGATGTCAATAAGGGACATGTAATGAATATCTCCACAGAAAAAAATGATATACTTTGGAAACACGAGTCAATACAAAAAAGAGGCAATACATTATATTTAACTGGAGAATATAAACATCCAGAACATGGGTGGTTAAAGTCTGATAATAAACTATATGAGTATGGAGGGTATTTATGCATGGGAGATGACGCTGAAAGAGCTTATGAAAATAAATAAATATGAATTTAAAATATTTTAGAAAACATTTAAAAGAAAGTTCTGACAGATTAGATATGACTTATTCAATGATGCATATATTAATATATGCGTACCACTCAGAATTTTTTACTAAACAAGATATAATAAATGATGTTCCTTTGGGAGCTGACACCATACAACATGGGGTTAAACTAATGAAAGATAAGAGATTAATTAACACATTAAGAGGCGGAGGCAATGGAACTCCAGCTTTATATAACATATCAGGATTTGGTAAAAGAGAAATTAAAATGATGTATAATAAAATAAAACAAACAGGGGAAGCTGAAAACCTATACTAGAGTAGGCGGAAATGTCAAAAATATATAAGATGGCAAATTCAATAATTAATTTTAGTATCAATTTAGATAAAATTGATAAAAGTAAAATCATCACTGGTAAAAAAGGTAAATACCTTAACCTTACATTAGGTTCTAACAGAGATGGTGAAGACCAGTTTGGTAACACTCATTATGTTTATCAGTCTCAATCTAAAGAAGAAAGAGAAGCTAAGGAAGACAAAAATTATCTTGGTAATGGTAAAGAGTTTAACTTTGATGAACCTAAAAAGGAAGCCGCTCCAGCTGCTTCTGTTGGTTCTGATGAAGACCTACCATTCTAATGGCGTCTAAGTCGTATTGGTTTCCTCATGATACGACAGCTTTTAACGATATGAAGATAGAATCCATGACCTCTGTTTATGGTTCAGAAGGTTATGGTTTCTATTGGATTATTGTTGAAACCTTGTCTATGGAAGAGGGTTATAAATTATCCATACAAAAGAAATCTGTATTTGGGGTGTTGTCAAGAAGAACTCAATCAACAACGGAACAGATAAAAGAATTTGTAGATGATTGTATAAATGATTTTGAATTATTTCAATCTGATGGAGAATATTTTTGGTCTGAATCCTTACAGAGGAGATTAAAGAAAAGAGATGATAAATCTAAAAAAGCTAGAGAGCTTGTTAATAGAAGGTGGAACAAAGAAAAACAAAAAGCGGACTTGTCCGCAAAAAATAAATCATCAGATTCTCTTAAAGAAAGTTTGGAGGCGTTTGATAAATTCTGGGGCTTATATGATAAAAAGGTGGGTAAAGACAAATCTTTTTCTTTATGGGAAAAGTTGTCTAAAAAAGATAAAGAATCTTGTATGAAATACATACCTCTTTACATAAAAGAAAGACCCAATAAACAATACAGAAAGAACCCCGAAACATTTCTTAGAAATAAAAGTTGGAATGATGAGATAATTACATCTAATAACGAGTCTAAGGAAGAATATAATAATGTTAGTAGTGATGAATTTAAGAAAGCTTTTGGAGCATGATAAATAAAAGTTTATTACATGATTATGGAATCTCTTACAAAGGGAGGTGGACTCATGAAATAAAAGCTGTATGCCCTAAATGTTCTCACGGAAGAAAGAAAAAGAAAGAGCCGTGTCTCGCTGTCAATACTGAAACAGGAGTTTTTATATGTCATCATTGTCAATGGTCTGGTAAAATAATAGAAAAAAAGATGAGGGAAGTAGAGTATGTTAAACCTAAATATAACAACAAAACATCATTAACCGACAAGGTTATGAAATATTTTGAAAGTAGAGGTGTGTCTCAAGACTGTGTTAAAAGAAACAAAATTAGTGAAGATGAAGTTTATATGCCTCAGGTTCAAGAGAAAAGAAAGGTTATTAGATTTAATTATTTTAGGGATGAAGAGTGTGTTAATGTAAAATTTAGAGACTCTGAAAAGAACTTTAAACAAGTCGCTGGAGCTGAGAAAATTTTCTATGGTCTAGATGATATTAAAGATAATGATGAGGCTATTATAGTAGAAGGGGAGTTTGATAAATTATCTTTTGACACGATAGGATTAACTAACTGTGTGTCTGTTCCAGATGGAGCTCCTAATGCTAACGCTAAGAATGTTGAGGCTAAATTCTCTTACCTAGATAATTGTTATGAATACTTTGAGGATAAAAATAAAATATACATAGCGGTTGATAACGACGCTAACGGAAGAAGGTTGTTAGATGAATTAAGTAGGAGGTTAGGCAGAGATAGGTGTTGGATAATAGATTTCCCTAAAGGATGTAAAGACGCTAATGATGTGTTGGTTCAACACGGAGAACAAAGTCTTTATGATTGTTATGAGTCTGCTAGAGCTTATCCTGTAGAGGGTGTTTTTGGGGTGGATAGTGTAGAGGAAATGCTGTGGGATTCTTATTACAATGGTAAAGAAAAAGGAGTTACAACAGGATACTCTTTACTAGACCCTCATTATACTTTTAGAACCGCAGAGTTTGACGTGTTCACTGGAATCCCTGGACATGGTAAAACATCTTTTTGTTTACAAATTATGCTGAACTCATCTATTTTATACGGATGGAAGTGGGGAGTCTTCTCACCAGAGAATTACCCCATAAATGAGCTCTACGAGACTTTAATAGAAATGTATATAGGGACTACCTCTGATGTAGAATCTGACCACAGAATGACTGTAAATGAGTATAGAGCGGGAATGAGGTTTGTAAACAAACATTTCTTTGTTGTTTATCCAGAAGAAAGTTTTTCTTTAGATATTATATTAGAAAGGTTTAGATATTTGGTTCAAACTAAAGGAATTAAAGGAGTTATGGTAGACCCTTTTAATCAATTAGACCACAATTATAACGGCATGTCTGAAGCGAATTATGTGGCAGATACGCTTAATCAAGTTAGAAAATTTACAAAAGCAAATGATGTTAAATTTATAATTATAGCTCACCCTATAACAATGAGAAGTGATAATGGAGTAAAAGACAATGAGGTTCCTACAGCTTACAGAATATCAGGAGGAGCTAACTGGTTTAATAAAGCTGATAATATAATTACAGTTCATAGGCCTAACCCTAAAGATTTTTATGATACAACAACAAATATTCATGTTCAAAAAATTAAGTTTCAAAAGTTAGTTGGGGTTCCTACGGGTTCTCCTGTTTCTTTAAATTATCACAGACCTTCGGGTCGTTTTTTAGAAAACAATTCATATCCATTAGATGATTTAGTAAATAAAGTTGATGGAGAAAGATTACCATATTAAAATATTATGAAAGAAAAATTTAATAAAGATTTAGAATACGGAAGAAAAGGAGAGAAAATAGTAGCCGTGTATTTAGCCTTACAAGGAATGCAGATAATAGAGGGTATTAGTAAAGATTATTACAATCCAGATTATGATTTATTAATGTATTCTCCTAAACATGACAAGAATTTAAAAATGGAAGTTAAAACAGATGATTATGTTGATGATAATTTTGATACAGGAAATATAGCTATTGAGATTATGTTTAAAGACAATCCTTCTGGGTTAAGCACAACTAAGTCTGATTGGTGGGTATACTATATGCCTAAAATAAGCTCCAATAATTTATGGATGATGGAGGTTTCTAGGTTAAAAGAATTAATAAAAGAAAATATAAAGGATTTGAAAGTTGTAATGGGAGGAGATGATAATCAATCAAAATTAGTTTTAATACCAAGGAAGGAATATAGTAAATACTTTGGTATAGACACAATAGTTCAAAAAGAATTAAAAGAAGAAGATGAATAGTGTATTTATTCCAGGCAATACGCCAAGTAGTAAAAATTCACAACAGTGGACAGGAAAGTATTTAGTTAAATCTAAAACTACACAAAGGTATATTAAGAATAGTAAGTGGCATTATGTCGCTAATAAAAAAGAATTTAAGAAAATGTTAAAAGGTAAAAAGAAACCTTACGATATAGAGTTTACTTTTTACAGAAAAACAAAAAGAAAATTTGACTACATCAACGCCGCTCAAGTGGTTCAAGATTTGATGGTTAAATATGGATGGTTAGATGATGATAATTGCACTGAGATGAAGCCTCATTTCGGGAATTACGTTCATCAAAAGGACAATCCAGGAGTATTAATTAAAATTTTATAATATGTTAGAAATAATCACATTTGTAGTGGGGTTTATATCAGGAATGTATGTAGTAACCCAATTAGAAAAAGGAATAGACAGAAATATAAATACTAAAAACTTGAAAAAGAATTTAGAAAAACTAGATAAAAATGATTAGTTATATAGGAGGAAAATCAAGAATGGCAAAATGGATATGTGAACATATTCCAGAAGACATAACAACTTATGTAGAGGTTTTTGGGGGCGCTTTTTGGGTTTATATTAAAGGAGATATATATAAAAAGCCAAAATTAAAACAAGTTATATATAATGATAAAAATAGATTTATGACTAATCTATTTAAATGTTTTACTTATCCAGAAGATTTTTGTGAAATATTAGGAGAAGCTAAATCTCAAAACGAAGAATTATTTTATATGTGTCAAAAAAACCTAAACACCATATCTCAAGACAAATTTAGATTGGGTAACGCAGACATAGGTAGTCAATACGCTTATGTCGCTACGCAGGTTTTTAGTGGTAGTAAAGTGTTGGAAAGTAAATTTATTAACCTTAAAGGAAAGTATGGTAGTAAATACGACGCTTTAAGAAGAAGGTTACAGAAAAAAGATGTTATTGAAAGGTTAGAAAAAATATCTAAGTGTGAAAACCTTTCTTATGAAGAAATACTTTCTAAATACGATAATCCAAAAACATTCTTTTATGTAGACCCTCCTTATTGGAAAACAGAAAATTATTACAGTAACCATGATTTTGATAGAGATGACCATGAAAAATTATGTAAAATGTTAAAAGATGTTGATGGTAAGTTTGCTTTGTCTTACTATGACTTTCCTTTACTATCTGAGTGGTTACCAAAAGATAAGTACACTTGGATTGAGAAAGAGTTTAGTAAGGCTGCTGGAGCACAGAAAGGAAAAAAACAAAATAAAGGAATTGAATTACTAATTATGAATTATTAAATATATAAGCGGGGTTGTAATTAACTAATTAATAATTGCTGTTATACTTTGTGTGTGATTACGTTTCCCCGCTTATGTATTTAAAATATGAATTAAATTTATATATTTGCATTATGAAATACACAAACATTAAAAAAATATTAAAGAAACAAGTCCAGAATAATGTAAAAACTTTTTGGATATACAATGAAGATAATAAAGAGTTTATAAATATATACAAAATGTATAGCGATAAATTCAAAATATATACACCTCAACAATTAATAAACAAATTAGAAGAGTATGAAAGAGAAGAAGCATAGTAAATACTATTATGAGTATGATAGAAACCAAAGTTCTACATATCCTTTAGACAACGCAAGACAAGATAAAAGAATACCTGAATATTACAAAGGTAAAGAAGGGTATGAAGCTAGAAAGGTTTGTGATAACTTTGATTTAACTTATCATCTCGCTACAGCAACGACATATATCTTACGAGCATATCGTAAGCATGATTCTCCAGTGGAGTGTTTAACAAAAGCTATAGCTCATTTAGAGTTTGAGCTAGATAAAATTAAAAGAGACTCCTAATTACTTTTTAGGTTGTGTAGTTCCGTTTTCTAAGAACGCATAAACCTTATTAGATTCATTTATAATTTCAGACATAGTTATGTTTTCTTTATTACCGAGAACCATAGCTGTAGTCTTGAAAGCTTCTATTCTTAATAGTTTTCTATCTTGAGAAGCTCTCTCATCTCTAAGGTCTGTTATTGCAGGATTCATGTTTAAATCTTTCATAGGTCTGTATTTGTTTTTTGCCATTTTATTTTTTCCAATTATATTTAGTTCCTAAATTCATAGGTATAAAAATTGCGGTTCTGCCTCCATCCAATACCACTCCACATCCAAGTGTAGGTTTCTTTGGGAAGTTCTTTCCATAGGAAAAAGCCATATGGTCTACATCTATGCCACACCCGACATTCATGCCAAAAATAATATCATTACGAGAAGCCATATAACTAACCCCTCCAAATGAATGTGAATGACCTATAACTGTAGATTGTCTATTAGCAATAGCCCTGTTACGAGCTCCACTAACACCAGAAGAGCCTGTTCCGTGTACATACAAAACATTATCTATCTCCCATTCCATTTGCCATTTCCATCCATCAGGAGCGTTCCATATCTCTTCATAGGTTTTCAGGTATCTCTTAGGAATACCAGCTGTTGTAGCCTGCCTGAAAGGTAGGGCCGAATGGTTGCCCACACAAACCTTAACGTGCGGGAAGGTTTTATACCACTCTTCCATAGCTCGTTGAGCCAACTCAGCTTCTTGAACAGCGTTTGGCATTTCTAACTCAGACTCATGGTAACTCAGTGCCGCGTTATCTACCTCGTCGCCAATATGAATTATCTCTTTACATCCAAATCTATTAAAGACATCATAACAAAAATTTCTGTATTCTGGGTGACAGAAGGGTTCATGCGTGTCGCCAATTATACCCACATTAGTTGTAGTTCGGTGGTTCAAAACTAACGCTTCTTCTTCGGGAGTTAGTCTTATTCTTCTTCCGTAAGTTTTCATACGAGACAATTATACAAAAAATATTAACACCATTAGCAATTGTTAATAACTTTTATTTTAAAATGTTTTTATTAGGAATATTTATACCTTCACAATAAGAAGGAATGTTGAACCCAGGACAAGACTTTCCCGTAAGTTGTCCGTGTCCAACTATTAATAAGTCAGGATACCTTCTAACCATATATTTTAAATATGTATCAAAAGTTATTCTTTGTTCGTCTGTCATGGTATTTTCGGAGTTAAAGCCGTCTTTAGATACACCCCCAACGTAAGCTATATGTCTAGATAAAGAATGTATATCTTCTCCATCATGAGACAACTTCCACTCTTCAACCCTACCGTCTTCATTAAAGGGGGTAAAATTACTTATAGTCCCATCCAAATGTATAACGTCAGAATACCCAACCTTACTCCACCCCTTACCGTGTGGAGGTGCTAACATGTGTGAGTTAATTATTTGCTTTTCAGATAGTTCCACATCATACTCTGTAAAAGTTGAATGAATAACAAGGTATTTTATATTCCTCCTCATTACAAAATGTTATTATAATGTTTTACATTAGCTACAAGATTAATAGAGTTTAAAACACTAGTTTTTACAAATATTTTAGCTCCAGCTGGTATATGGAGACCTTCTCCTTGTGAACTTGTTTTTATTGCGTCTTCTAATAAATTAGTGGTAATAGTCGTAGCTAAAGCTTTGGTCTCAACTATTTCTAAGTCTGTTGTAGTTGTTCCGTCATGTGGGTCTAAATATTGTATTTTAACACTTATATTTGTAGAGCTACCTACTTTGTTTTGAGCTATTAAATTAGTTAAAATAGAATTATTAGCGTTAAAAGGTATCTGCAACAACTCTTTATAAGTGTCAGCGGCGTGAGCTGTCTCGTAATGAAAAGTGTGTTGAAAGTCCACTTTTAACCTTTAGTCCAGTATGCGTACTCTAGTTTACATGTAGCTGTATTAGCTTGCACTTCTAATCCTACTGCTCCTTTTAAAGGAAAGAACATAGATTCTTGAGGGCCTAGGTCTGCAAAAGCTACAGCCGCATCAGTCTTTACTGTAATAATATTTGTTGTATCTATATTTTTTAAATACACATAAGTAATAACTGAGTCTGATGTAGCTCTAAGATTAGTTGGAGCTGTATGTAAAATTGATAACTGAGAAAGACCAACTATAGGAGTTTCTACAGTTAGTTTGTCTGTAGCTGTTAGGTTTAATGATTCATCTGCAGATACATCACTACTTACTAGTTTTATTGTTGAGTTTAATGTTGCCATTTTTTTTATTTATTTATTTATTTATTATCCTTTAGTCCAATATCCGTATTCTAATATACAAGTACCTGCATCAGATTGCACTTCTAACCCAACCGCTCCTTTTAAAGGTAAAAAAGCAAATTCTCCAGGATTTAAATCTGCAAACGCGACCGCTCCATCAGTCTTTACTACAATAACATTTGATTCAGATATGTTTTTTAAATATACATAAGTAATAGCAGATTCTGATGTGGTTCTAAGATTAGTTGCTCCTGTACTTGAAACAGAGATTCTAGCTAGATTAGTTGATGGGTTAGTGACAGTTAAACTATCATCTACGCTTACTACCAGATTTCCTGTAGTCCCTCCAGTTGAAGAGTAATCCATTTTTAATGTTAATGATGGTGTTAATGTCGCCATATTATATTATTTCTTTGTTATATTATCTATAGTAATACGTTGGTATATACCTTGGTATTAACGAATTACGTTCATCAGTCGTTTATCTTACAAATATAATGAATATTTTCATTATAAACAAGATTAAGTTATATTAAATCTTTACTCTCTAATAATGTATATGAGAACGAATTTCCCCAATGTTCTCTAGCCTCTTGACATATTCCTAAAAACTCCATCCAATCATCATTAGAAGCAATCACCTGACATCCTGCTGACCACTTATTTACATAGGTGGAAGTCTTACCCTCTAAAGCTGTAGCTCTATGTATATTAATTCCGAACACACCTGTATCACAAGTGGACTCATCAAACTCATACTTATCATTTCTATTATTATCTCTATAAACTGTAACAGGTTTTTTCTGTCCTAATGCCAAGTATTTACCACCATGTAATCTAAGTTTATGAGACCCTCTATATTGTCCAGGTTTTAATACAGCACAACCTATTTTATCAATCCAAGGATTCTCCATCCAATCATCACCTGGGTCTGTTGTGCATTCGTATTCATAATAATGCCATTCACCATCTTCATCTTTAAATGATATAGTCATTATATCATCAAACTTATTTGTAACCTTACCATTGGTGTCAGAATTTCTAATACCAATTATATTTACATCATAATTGTCGTTAGTAAAGTATTTATATCCTTTTTCTAACATAGCTTTTTGTATTTGCTCTCTATAGTATTTCATTTTACTTTTTTGTTTTTTCAAGTGAACGACCTCCAAAATAAGCTCCAATCACTGTTATTAATACTAACTGCAATAAATCAGTCCATTTTGCTTCAACTACAAAGTTAATAACACCAGCATCAATAAATATTAATAATACTGTTGATACTACTAAAAATGCCAAAACTAAAGGTCTAATATTTTTACTTAACCAAGAATCACTAGCCATATCAGCTTGCCATCTTGATGTAATTTCTTTTTCCATTTGTGTTTCATACGAAGCTATTAACTCTTGCATTTTCTGTTTAGCTTCTAACTTCTCTTCTTTAGACGTGTGTAAGTCATCTATAACTCCACCTACACCTTCTACTAAATCTTTAGCTCCCCCTGAAAATATTGTTCCTAATATACTCATAATTTTATCTTTTACCTCCGTGATACTCCACTGCGTGGTTCTCACTAATTAATAATTCATTTAAACTAACTAAGGTTAATTTTTCACTACCATCAACCCTATCTAACATAATTTCTCCTAAACACCTACCAAACTTACCTACTCCATGTGACTTTAACTGTATATTATCACAGCCGTCAAGCAATTGTTTAACCCTATCTTTAGCGGCTAAACCTCTTGCTTTCTCTTCTAAGTCTCTTGTTCTAGACTCTGGTGTGTTGATACCTAAAAATCTAATTCTTTTTTTTACTTTAATGTCAAATCCTAAATCTATCTCTGCATCAATAGTATCTCCATCTATAACTCTTAGAAGACTTATTTTATAATTATACATTATCTAACAATATAGTTAATACCAAATTTGAAATCATACCATTCTCTATTCCAATACTTGTTATATTTCCCCTCCGCAAAAATTCCTAGTTGTTTACTAATTTTTTTACCAAATATAACTCCTCCTGAATAATCATACCATTGTCCACCTATAAAATTGTGGTAAGAATATTCATTTTTAGAATCGTAATGATAAGGTAATAGGTTAGCCCAGGTATGCATCCAATAGTTTTTATCATAGTAATAATAATCAAAACCTACAACTAAAGAATGATTCCATATTCTTTCTAATTCATTTCTTTTCTTTTCTGTATAATTAGATAAAACTTCAGGTATAACAACTTGCTCCCAAACATCTACAGACGTTGCAACCACTTCTCCATCAGGGTCAGTATATATAGATTCCCAAACATCTACATTGTAACCTTCTTGTATCGCTAAATATGTATAATGTATATTTCCGTTTGAAAGTGTCCACTCTTCTAATGGATTATAACCATAAGGCTCCGCTATTCTTTGAGTTGCTCCTATATTAACAGAAAACCCTTTTTTTATAGTGTGTCTATACCTTTGAGAAGCTTCATAATATTCTACATCAGCAAAACCATCTTTTAAATACTCCACTTTAGTGTTCCAATTATCTCCTACATATCTAATAAAATGATGTTGGTCTAAATATTCTATACCTTCTTGTCTTTTGTAATTTGCTTCAAATAAAAACTCTAAACCTTTTATTTTACCTATAGTAGCAGCGTCACTATAATTAGATTCTGTACCATCATAAAATGTATTAGCTTTGTTTTCATATCCAAATCTAGCTATTTTTCTAACTCCTAAAGTAATATTATAATCATAAGGTGTTTGTATTGTTTCAGTGGTTAATCCATCTGTAACAGAAAATATATCTACATCAGATATAGAGGTACCCCCATTTACAGCTCCATAAAATGTAGAAAATTTAATATACTTCTTTAAATCAATATCAATATCTTGAGACAAAGTAAGTAATGGTAATAAAAGTAGTATTAATATCTTTCTCATTTCGTATATTTTTTCTCAACCGTTCCGTCACTATAAATAAAGAACAATACTTGTTTACTGCCTGGTCTAGCTGGTCTACCTAATATATCAGTAATCATTAGTAATTGTTTATCAAATCTTTTTGGTAAAGGGCCCGTCCATGTACCTTCACAATAATTATAGGTATATTGACATACTGTATCCCATTCGTTTTCACAACAATATTCGTCCACCTCAATCACCCAAGCATAACAAGGGTCGTTTAACCAATAAGGATTACCCGCACCAGTAATACAACCAGCATCGTAAAAGCAAGAGTCACTGTTATTAAGGTTCGCATTACTATTGTAGGTGTAAGCGTCTGAGTCCATACAACCCTCAACAACTTCAATACAAGAACCGTTGTCAGTGTTAGCAGTTGAATCATAGTTAAGAGCAGTAGAATCCATACACCCATAAATAAATGGTATGCAAGTGAAATCTTCTGTGTTAGCGTTTGGGTTGTAGTTAAGCATACTAGGGTCAGTACAACCATAAATAAAAGGAACACAAGTGTTGTTATCTGCATTGGCTAAAGGATTAAAGTTAAACATTGTAGAATCCATACACCCATAAACAAAAGGCTCACAACTTCCATTATCTATATTAGCTAAAGGGTTGTAATTAAACATTGTAACATCCATACAACCATAAACTATTTCTACACAAGAACTATCATCAACATTTGCACTAGGAGAATAATTGAAAGCTGTACTATCTGTACACCCATAAATAGGCAATATACATGAACCATCATCAGTGTTAGCTGTAGAATCGTAATTTAATGCTGTAGGATTCATACACCCCTCAATAATAGGAACACATGTTGAATCATCTACATTTGCGTTAGGATTATAATTAAAAGCTAATGGATTCATACATCCATATACTATAGTTATACAAGAGCCTGGTATTTCTACATTAGCATTAGGATTATAGTTTAAAGCCGTACTATCCATACACCCCAAAACTATTAAAGTATTACAAGAACCATTATCATAATCAGCTGTAGAGTCATATTCAAGATACAAAGGATTCATACATCCAGGATTATAATAACAACTACCATCATCAGTGTTAACAGAGTCTATATAATTAACAGCTATACTATCCGTGCATCCAAAAGTTTTTTCTTCGCAAGTATTACCGCAATTAGTTATTACAGTATATGGTAATAAAGGTTGTATAAATGGAGGCTGTACACTTATAAGAGTATCTCCTTCAGGGTTTATTAATGTAAACCCACACTCTATTGTAGTTAAACTTGCTTGAGATGTCACAAAAAACCTTGCTGTTATAGGTCTTGGAGCTTTTAATGGAATATTGTAAATTTCAGTAAACCCTCCCGTATGATAATAATCAGTTGTATCATCCGCGTATATTGTTAATTTAGAACCAACCCATCCATTACCCATTAAATCGTGTAAAACTAATGTGTAATCACAACTGTCAATCATATCCATAGTATTAGCACTAGAATCGTAATTGTACATTGTAGAGTCTATACATCCAAATATTTTTAAAACAGAACAAGAGCTATCGCTAACTGTAGCGAAAGGATTATATTCTATATATGAAGGGTCTAAACAACCAGGAATTGGAGGGCATGAATCAGATACAAAAGTGTGTGTAGTGTCGTTTCCAAAAGCGGGGTCTGTCCCGTATACTAATGTATCGTTACATTGAATTATATAATAGGAGCCATCTTGTCCCTGCCATAAAGAGCCGTTTAGACCATCTCCATAAGAATCGTATATAGTAAATTCTAAATCTCCTTTAGGTATAATAACATTTTTAACAACTGTTCCGTAATCAGGTTCAGCATTATAATTACCCCCTGAAGCGTAAATTATACCATTAGTATCTTTTATATCCCAACTGGTTTCACTTTGATATTGGTCTAAATTAATAACAACTCTAGCTGGGACCCCTGGGTTTCCTGGAGGAGGATTAGGCATGCATTGAGGAACAGTTCTATTATGTATTAATCCTGTGGTAAATGTAGATACAGGATAATTAATTACCGTATCTTCGCATATAGACACATAATACTCTCCATTAACAATTCCATCTCCATAACTATCATATATAACAAAAGATATATCCGTTATACTATCAGCAATATATATAGTGTCACTATTCATAGTGTTACCTTGAGTGTAGTGACCATAAGGAACATACGCTATGGTGTCTCCCTGATAAGCGTCTTTATACAAAGTCCACTTGGTTTCTCCAGGATAACTATCTGTTTTAATATGCACTACAGCTTGCTGTTGAGTCATAGCTGTAAATGACAATAAAGGCAATAATAATGTTAGTATCAGTTTTTTCATGTTAAAAATCTTCCATCAATAATTCATCTATATATTCCTGAACCTCTTCTCTTGTAGCTTTCATTGTAAAAGATATGTCCGCTTGAAATCTTTTCACCTCTTCTCCATCTTTAAAAATAACTATTGTAGGAACTACAACTATTTCATGTTTTGATTGAGCTTTTGTGTTTTCAGCTATATCTATATATTTTATTTTATCTACGTCAGATAATTTTTTTAACCACGACACATCATTACTTTTATTCCAATTGGCATTAAATTGTGTTATAGTTATTTGACCAAAAGACATGTTTGCTAATAACACAAATAATATTATCAATAAATAAAGAGTAAATGTTTTTGGGTTTACATTCATTATCTTAATTCATCTATTTTCTCTTCTATTCTATCTAAATCTTCCTTTATCTCTTCTACGTCTTCTTGAGTGTTCTCAATAGTTAGTCTGATATTTTTATCTTTCATATCAAACTCCATTCTTGTTACATCTGGAGGTGGCGGAACTGGCAGTTCTTTAGCCTCCTCTATATCTGCCTGTAAAGCAAACCACATGCCAACTATAGTTGCTATTGCAAATGCAATTCCAATAAGCGTTTTAATACTTATTTTAAATCCTGTATCTTCGTTTAATTCTTTTACCATTAGTTGTCAAATAACATTTTAGTTACTATACCTATTATAGTTGTAAAAAAAACTCCAAGCCAAATTCTTGCAGTTTTTCTAAAAGATGTGTTTTTATTAATACGAGCAACCACGCCGTCATCTGGGTCTAACAATCTTTTTTTAATTTCTCTTACATCTTGTTTTAACTCCAATAATTCGGCATGTAGTTGTTCGTTAGTCATTTTCATTAGATTTCAAATCTTATATAAGTGAAAGGAATTTCAATTTCCAATAGAATACCATCTTCCCAATTAATCCCAAATCCTAATCCAAAATTGCATTTATTAAAACTTAATTCTAATTCCCAATTATTTTTTTTATATATCATAATTCAAATCCAAAGTTTAATATCATTAATCTAAATCTTTTAGCAGAACATCCTTCTTCACAAAATAAACACGCTTTAATTTCTAAAACGGTTATTCTTCCTAATCTAAAAGATATTTCATATTTTTCTTTTTTATTACCTTTTGCCCAACTATTTATCCAATTCATATAATTATTTATTTATTATTATTATTTGTTTTTACGATAATCTTTGTATACCATGTTTTAAACACAAGTAGTCTGTTATCATTTCTCTAACCTTATCTGTAGCGGTAGCTCCTTTTATAATACCTATGTCATATATAATTCCATCAAACCAGTTTGATTCACTTTCTGGATTGTTTTTAACTCCTAAATTTTGTAAATCAAAAACGCCAGTATTTGTACTACCGCTATTATTATGCCCATTACAAACTAATCCATTTTTGTATATTTTTAGTGTTCCAGTAGTAGTGTTAGTTCTGTGGATTATCACAAGTTGTTTTTCATTTGCAGTACAAGTAAAAATAGAACTATGAGTCATAGGTGTTGATGACCCAGCTTTAAATTGGTGTTGATTAGCGGAGGTAAACTGGAAAACTTCTGAACCTGAATCTGAAAGATAACAAAGTGTGTTGGTAGCGTCTTCTGGTTTACAAACGATAAACGATATAAAATCAGTATTTGCTTCTACAGTAAACTTTGTAAAACCCATTTGACTAGCTGATTCCGCACTATTAGTATCTTCAAAATCTAAACCTCCACCACTAACTTCCGCGGGGCGTAATTCCTCCGATTCTTGAACCGCGTCATTATTATTGGGACTTTGGTCATTCCATAAAGTCCCAGTTTCCCCAGTATTATATTGATAATATATCATCAAGTTTGAACCAGCACCAACAGAGCTACCGTGAGGTATACCCGCGTGAGTTCTCATCCTATGTCTTCCTGTTAACCCCATATTACCAAGCTGCGTCTGCGGTTGATGACTCTCTATATTGTATTGCCACACCTAATAAATGAGCGTCTTCGTTTAAGTCATCTGCAACTACACTGCCAGAAGGTCTAAAAACTCTAAAATAAACTAAGTTATCAGCTCCAGCAGTAGGGCTGCCAGCAACAGTTACAGCTGCTGTAGCTGCTGTTATATGTACTCTACCCGCGGCTGTTCCTAAAACATCATCAGTTGATTCTTGAATTGTTCCCCAAGAACTGTCTATAGTTCCGCCGTCAGCCGCAGCTGTAGCTTGAATATGCCAAGCTACTGTATGTGTCGTTGTTGTTGAGCTAACTGGTTTCCAATAAAATTTAGCTTTAATAGTTCCAGCGTCCCATTGTTCTGGTAAAACAACTTTAAATTGAACATACTCTGTTGTTGATGTGTCAAAAGCATAGTAATCATTCATTACGTCATTTGTAGACGCCTCATCAGTGCCAGCAGCAGCTCCATTAGTGACTTGAGGAACCATTGAGCCAGCATCTATATATATAACTCTGTAGTTTTTTCCAGTTACCGCTCCATCAGATATTACTGCGTCAAAATTTCCTTCAGACCATCTTTTAGCTGTTGTACCTATTTTACCCTCACCATCAGCTCTAGGTACTATATTTGGTGTTGCCATAATTTTATTCTTTTAAATTATAAAAATTTTTTTAATTAAACACTTATTGGCATTATATCTGTGCCATCTTTTTCCCAATTACAATCTGTTGTAGGGGATGATTGAGGTGTATAATCTGTACCGTCTAAATCCCATATTAAATTATAATCAGTTACAGCTCCTGTTGCGTATGGTTTTAATTCCGCTCCAACTCCAGAACCTGTTTTAATCCAAAAACAAGAACCATCTATAGCAGCTCCCCCTCCATCAGAAGAAACATTATGCTCCTCAAATCCTAATCCTAACCCTAGACTTCCCGCCATTTTATTTTCTAGTATAAACTATACACGCTCCAGTGGTAAGAGTTATAGCTGTTACAGGGAGATAAACCGTCATTCCTTTAGGAATTTTAACATCTTCAGCTCCATCTGTATCAAACATATCTGTATTACCATCTACATGTTTAGTAATTTCTAATGACGAACCTCCTGATATAGTAAATGCAGGTTTGTTATCTCCACTACCGTGTTTAGATTGATTATCATCAATCACCTTAGTTATAGTAGCAGTTGTTAATCCAGAACCATCATTAGTGGTGTTTATAACAGTACCAGCAATTGCATTAGGATAAGATAAAGAAAACTTTATTGTATCAGCAGAGGCTTTTACTACATAATATATCTGGTCGTCAAATAACCCTGATGGTAAAGTGGCTCCATTAGCTTTTAATAAAACCTTATCTCCAGTTCTAAATTCATGAGCTGTTAATGTAACTAAATCACTACCATGTGTAGATGATTCTATGTAATCAGAACTACCTGTAGTAACTACAAAAGGAAATGTGTTTAAGTCAAACTGAGAAAACACACAGTCTTCTAAAGCTTGAACAGCAAACCCCCTAATATCTCTACAAGCGTCTCCATCATGCATCAATAAAGTGGGTCCCCCCATTCCTAACGCTAAATAATCCGTTTGATTCATTTTTTTAAGTTTTTAATATTATACAAATATAGTGAATTTTATTCTAATTTTCTAACAATTTACTGTTTATAATTAACAATTAATCTTGAGTCCAACTAAAAGGGATGTTTTCTTCATTAGCAACAAACTCCAACCATAAGCTTCTAGGTAACATCATCATTAAATCTTCTTTAGGCCACATCTTCTTTAACTCCTCTTCAGTGTACATCCAATATTCAAAGTTTTGAACAGCTCCAGCAATATCAGGGTCAAAACCTTCATCAGGAAGTGATTTTCTCATTATGCTTTCTGGTTCACCAACACTACTTTGTCCTACAGGCTCACCAACATCACTTTGTCCTACAGGTTCACCAACCGTTGATTGAGTTATTAATTCGTTGTCCTGAGCTGCGTCTAAGAATTTTTGATATTCTTGAACATCAACTCCGTATGCTTTATCCCAGGTTCTTAACATCATTTCAATATCCTTAATAAAAGGAACTGGTTGAGACCCCACTAATTTTCCTTTTAAAGGAGCGTATTGTAACATTTTTAGAACATTAGTATACCAAGTCATAGCGTTTATCTCCTCTCTAAATTCTTCATGTTTGTCTGGAACATAAATACCAGAATCCATATAATCCCAATATTCTTTTGGAGCTCTTTCATAAAATAAATCCATAAAAGCATCCATTTGAGGTAATATTAATTCCGCTACATCACCCACACTTTCTGGGCTTCTAGCGTAAGTAATACTGGACATCCAGTGCTTTGCCTCTGTAGAGTAAGCTTCATATATTGAAGGTTCTCCACCAGCGTTTACAAAGTTTTTATTATCAGGACCTAACCATCGGTCAATAAGACCCACCGAACTAGCCATTGTAGCTTTTACAACATTACTATATTTAGAGTTCGTTAAGAACATAGCGTTAGTTATAGATTGTTGATAAAAATGGTCAACACTTAAAAGATTATCTAATTGACCTTGCCAATCTGCGTCTAATTGAGCAATCTGACCTTTTATGTAATCTAGCTGGTCTCCAAATTTAGGGTCGTTTAATTGATTTTCAAAAGCTTGTCTTTGATATAAGTAATTTGTGTATCCATAAGTTACAGCTGATGCAACTCCATATATTACACCTGAACTTCCTATTGAAAGACTTTCCTGAAGCCCTTGTAATCTTTCTTTTGCACTACCTCCTCTTAATATATTTTTTAACCCTCTTTGGAACATAGCTATCTCTTGAGCTCCAAAGTTACTCATATAAGTCATTACAGGAGCCCATTCACTTTTAGCGTCCATAGTACTAATAGGTAATCTTATTTCACTCCTTTTACCTCCTTTTGCAGACTCGTTTTTCCATTTAGCTAACTCCCTATCAGCTATCATAGAAGCTTCCTCTATAAGTCTTTTATGTTTGTTGTAATAAGAGTTGTTCGCTTCATTAAATAATTTATCGTTAAATTTTTCTCCAGCTATTTTTTTAAATTCACTTTTAAATTTAGGCATCCATACAAGGTTAACATGCAGCCTATCTGTCATACCTAAAAAGTAATTATTTAAATTTTGGAAAGTGTTATTATGTTTACCTCCCGACTCCAATTGATACTCCATTCCCAGCCTATTACTTTTTATTTGAGCTAACGAACCTGTAAGTTTTTGTAATTTTAAAGGAGTGCTCACTGGAGTATCGTAAAGACGATTACCAAGACTAAACATATTATGCATTCTTCTATTTGAGCCATCAATCATCTGATAAAACATACTACCCCACTCTTCTACTGGTCTACTTGTAAATATTCTAAATGTCTCAGCTGTAGGCTCAACAAAAGTAAGTCTTCTCAATGTTGTTAATGAGTTTGAGTAAGATATAGAATATAAAGGTTGACCTACATTTCTAGAAAACCATCCGTTTTTTGTATGTAACTCCATTCTTAAAGACTCCTTGATTCTATTTTGTATAGCGTTAATAGCTAGTCTACTGTTAGCGTTTGGATTATTGTCTTTCATGTAATCCATTAAAACATTACCTCTTTGTATAGGTTCAGAATAAATATAATCACGAGATGTTTCCATAATCCAATTATTCATAATTTTATCTAAATTAAACTCTATAGGTATAACCCCAATAGCCGTTCTATCTTTACCTCTATCAGATAAAACTTTTTGATTATAAATTCCCTCTACAAATTCAGTTCCACTAACATTAAGATGTTGGTGCTCACTAAGTAAAACTTCTGTACCGTCTTTTTTTGTTACATATTTTCTTCTGTTTATATGAGGAAAATAATCCTTAATTTCATTAAAATCGCTACCGTTAATTTCATTTGCGTATTTTTGTTTTTCATTTAAATTTTCAGACATAGTAGTCCAAGTATCAAGTACTTGTCTTTCTGTTTTACTAAGACCAGCAATAGCTGCTTCAACATCTATTCTACCATCTTTTGTTTTTGGTAATTTTTTATATAACCTTTTAATTCTTTCTACTTCAGCTTGACTATAAGAATCTGTAAATTTTCCATTTTTATCTTTACCAGTTAATATTTCATTAATAACATTTAATCCATCAATACCATTTCTTTCTTTTTGAGCTAATATCATTCCTAATTTAGTCATAGACTTTCTTCTTCTGATTCTACCCCCAGGAGTTTTATCTTTCATAAAAAATACAGTACCATCACTCCATTCTTTTAGTAAATCTCTAGTCATAACCTCATATCCAACATGAGCTTTTTGTATAGGACCTATAATATTTTTAGTTAAAACTCCATCCTTTTCTAACATAAAATAATCTTCTATCATACTAAGATTTCTAGTGTTTAAATCTCTTTCTAATAGCCTTTTACTTTCAATTTCAATACCTCCTATTTTACCTAATCTTCTAGCTCTTTCTAACCGAGGGCCAAAGAGAATAAATCTAAATCTACCACCGTGTTTTTCTATACTGTTGTCTATTTTTTGATTTATTGTTTCAGCTTTTTCTAAAGCATTAATTGTATTATACGCGTCGTTTATTTCTTTTGTAGTAGCGGTACCCTCACTAATTTTTAACGCTATTTCATTGTATTTTTCTATTAACTCAGGATTGTTTTTAAACTCTACATATTTTAATTTATCAACAAGTTTAGATGTTTCTTTATTATATATTTGTTCAGTAAATGTAACACCATCTTTTTCAACTTCTCTTGTTTGTTTTAAGTCTATTTTATTCAACAACTCTTTAGATGCATTAAAAACTTCTTGACTACCAACTTCAGTTGTAACTTCAGTTTTAACTTCCGTTTTAGGCTCTAAAGATTTTTCCATCTCAACCATTTCTTGAGAATATTTAATTCTAGCTGAATTAACTTCTTTTTGTTTAGCGTCTATTAAAGATTGGTCTGCCCCTCGTTTTTTCAAATCTTCTAATTCAAAAACTAATGTTTCTAATGTTTTTGTTTCTCCTTGAATATCTTTAGTCTTAATTTCTTTTAAGCTACTTGTGTAATCAGAGAGTTTACCCTCAAATGATATAGCTTTGTTTACTATATTCATTTTTTGTTCTAATACACTTTTAACATCATTAAGAGTTACATTACTATTTTTATCATAAGAAATCTCTACACTAAAATACCCTCTTCTACCAGCTCCATCTTGATGATTCTTTTCCATTAATCCAAAAACTTTAGTTCCGTCTTCTAAAGTATATTCTACAAACTCTTTACCCCTACCTTCCTTTCTATAAGCTTCTGTACCTCTTAAATCTTTTGTGTTAGGGCCCCAAAGAGACTGATACCCTTGTTCAAATGTTCCACTCAAACTAACCTCTCCTTTATTAATTTCTGAATTAGAAGTTTCTAATTTTGATAAAACTTCTTTAGATTCTTGCATTCTCCAGTTTTGCTCAACTCCCTCCTCTCCATATTTCCAAGAAACTTTAAGTTGACCCTCTGTTTCTGTCTTTATTTTCCCCACTTCAGCTCCAATTTCACTAGCCTTAGATGTTTCAAACTCTTTAACCCATCTTTCTACAAATTCCAAAGCTTCTGAATTAGTTTTAAAATATCCAGATTCATAACCTCTACTTTCTAAAATGTTATTTATTTTAACCTTTATTTTATTTAAAAACTTATTACCTTTTAAATCACTAGGCTTTATATATCCGTTTCTTATAGCTTCAGCTAATCTTATAATAGCTTCTTCTGATTTTTCTACACCCTTATATATATCTTGACCTGTTTTGTCTTTAGCTTCTACAATATCTTTAATGTTTATTAAATTAATATTTTCTTCCATTAAAGTATTCATATCCTCCATTAACTTATCGTATTTATTTTTATCTTTCTTTTTTAAAGCTTCAAAAAATAAATGTCCATACTCGTGAAAAGCACTAGTACCTTCTGTTAATCCATTTCTATTAATATGTATATTACCATCTTTATCTACATACGCCTCTGCTTTATACCGATTAGACTCTACAGTTTTACCTTCTTTTTCTAAAACTTCTAAAAAAGACTCTTTACTATTATGTACTGTAACCTCAGCTCCTGTTTGTTTTTTTATTGTCTCTATATCTTTAAATACCTGAACTTCAGTAGAGTTTTCCGCTGATGATTGTATATCTTTAATGTTATTTTCAGTTACAACCTCTTTGTCTAAATTTTTTCTATCTTTTACTTTGTTTTCTAGTTCTGGATTGGTAATGATAATAGTATTATCTGGTTTATTGGTTATTTGCTCATTAATGAGGTTCTTTGTAGTTTTATATTCTATAGCGTCAATATTAGTTTCTTTTGTAACTAAATCTACAATTTCTTGAAAATCTTTAGTTTCTTTTATTTTAGACTCTAAGTCAGGAGTTAATTCTTTTTTATTTTTTAAAGCTACTATCACTTCAGACTGAATATCCTTTATGTCTTTAACTCCAGTCTTTCCTAAATTTATAGTGTTTTCTCCTTTTACATCTGTTTTTACAGGAGAGCTGTTTTGTGTTGGTTGTTGAGTGTATTCTCCAGTGTTATTATCTTTATGTATATTTTTATTTCTATTATTATGTAACTCTTCACTATTCTTTTTTTCTTCAATTAGCTTCATAGCTTTATACTCATTCCTCTTTATTTCTAAGTCAGCTAATTTATTTTCTATAACCATACACTCCTTACGAATAGCTAAAGCTGAAGGATTTTCATTTCCTCTTAACAATAAATTATTTACAGCATTTTTTACAACTGACGTATTATGATTTTCAATCATCTGTCTTTGTTCAGCGTTTGCTGTTCTCCATATATAATCAATAGTTTCGTTAATCTCATACTCTATTTTAACATCAGCTTCTTTAACCTTTCCTTCTTTCCAATCGTTATACTGTTCTTTACTTATACCTTTTTTATTTAAAGCTTCAGTCATAACATTTGAAAAATTTCCATTTTTATCATAATAGTCATGAATAAGTTTACTTGTTTGATTTCCTTTTTCAAGAACATAGTCCCGAACTTGCTCCATAGTAGGAGGTTTACCATTGTTAACGCTACTTAAAGATTTTGAACCTCCATCTGTTATTTCGGAAAAATTACGAACCTGAGTCACTTGACCTCCATGATTATATGAAATTAAATTATTAGTTTCAGTATCGTAATAATGATGAGCTGTTACAGCGTCTAATAAATTAACATCCATTGAAAAGTTGTTAGCGTCCCAATATTTCCACATCACTTCTTGAGGTAATTTTTCCATCATAGTTACCAGTTCTTTCAACTCTGCTTCTGTACCTTTTCTACTTCCGTCTTTATTAAACCCAGCTTTTTGTGTTGTGTTATGTATATAATTGTATAACTCTTTATCGTTTTTAAAATTCTTGCCTAATTGTTCGTTTATATAATTTAAATTAGTTTTTTTGCTTCCTGGAGCGTCAACTTGAAAATCAGCGGATGTTTTTGGGTTTTGTCTATTTGATTTCGCTAACTTAAAAGGCAACATTGTTCCTTTTAATCCTCCTAAAAAATATACTTGCTCTAAAAAGTTTTCTTGTAGACTTAACTCTGGATTATAATGCATAGCCATAAAAGCGCTAGCTTCCAAAGTAAAAGCGGTTACGTCTATACCTAATTTACTCCCTCCATAAGTAAAACTTTGTTTCCAAGTTAACTCAGGCATTGTATGTTTTATTAGGTCTCCTGTTTTTAGACTTTGTTTGCCATCTATTATTTTGCCACTATTTTCAAGCATATTAACAACCTTTGATTCTTTACCATACATTTGTGACAACCTACTTTTAGCCATTTGAGAAAGTTCCCCCATCCAAAACAAACTTCCTCCTAAAATAGCGTTCTCCCATCCAATTTTAAGCTGTTCGTTTAATTCATAATCTTCAAAGTTTTCAGTATAAGAAGTAGCTGCGTAATGAGTTTGTGTATAAGCACTTAAATTTAAAGCTCCACTTCCCGTCCCTATTGCTCTTCTTGTTTTAGTTAAATTGTTTGCTAACTGAGTACTAGCAATCATTTTAGCTTCGTTTTGTGCGATACCAGAATGCATTAATGTTTTTTGATAAGCATTTGCACTTCTATATAAATTAGCGCTTCTGTTAGCCATTAAACTTTTAGAGGCTAAATTTATACCGTATCCTCCAACATACATTGTGGGGTCTAAAACTATACTTCCAACAGAGATAACACCTCTATCCCACCCACTATACTCAACACCATAATCTGGATTCCATTGACCCCCAGTCCACCCATTATATATTTGACCAATAATAGTACCTTCAAATGCTTCTGTTAAAAGATATTTTTGGTCTGGGTGAGCTTTTTTGTATGACGCCATTGATTTTGCATTAGTTTCTTCATACATTTGATTATATTTACTTTTATATTTATCAGTAAAATCATAACCACCAGTAGCTAAATTGTAATCAAGTCCATATTTAGCTTCTATAATGTCATTTATTTCTTCAGCCAATAAACCCTCTTCTGTCATTTTATCCACCTCTTCTTTAACAGTTACAGTTATTGTTTCTGGTAAATGAAACTCCATAGATATATCTTCTATATTTTCACTTTCTAACGAATTATTATGCTCTTGAGCTTTTTCATTATGTTTTGTTATCCAATTTATTTCGTTTGTTTCTTGAGCGTTTTTGTAAGTTTTTTGACCTGTTCTAAATCTATCAACCAACAACTCTCCTAAATAAGTCTTATCTGACTGACCCATCCAGTCATATTTATTTTTTCTAAATTCTTTATTAATAGCTTGTCTAAACATATCTATATCAGACCTTTCAGCAAGAACTAAAACTCCTGGAATTATAGTTCCTCCTACATCTTCAGATTGATAAACGTCATGACCTCTTTTTTTTGCTATATGAGGCATTGTATAATAAGTGCTTTTTAAGTCACTATCATCCATCATATCTTCTATATCTGGATAAATCTCTTCTATGAACTCTTTTTTAAGGTCCGAGTATATTCTGTCTGTTATATAATCTTCAAAATTACTACCGTGTATATAACCAGGAAGGTATATATTTCTTTCTATTAAGTCTTTAACAAACTCTTTTTTATATTCTAAAACATCATCTCTTATAACATCGTAATCAAACTCTTGTTTATATTTCAAATACTTATTAGGAATTGAACGAAAAATCGCTTCATAATATCCTTCTAATTCTGCATTATAATGACTCTTTTTTAAATCCATTAAAGCTTCTATTCTTCCTCTGTCAAGCTCATACCCTCTAGCGTTAGCTTCTATAGCAATACCTTTTAGTATGTTCATTTCACTATTGTCTAATAAATGTATAGGGTATTTAAATTCCATTAAACTAATACCCGCTTCTGGAAAATCAACATTAGAACCTTCTCTTTTCTTTAATATAAACTCTACACCTTTTGTGTTTTTTGCGTCTTTACCATAATCTCCATCACCTGTAGCGTCATAGATAATATTACCAATAACAATTTCATAACTATCAGAACCCATACCATAATTTGACATGTCACCTGCTTCTGAATATCCCCTTTCTGATGTCGGGACCCATATGTCTCCTCCTGATATTTCCTGAATAATACCATCTACATCAATAGGAGCTTTATTATAACCTACTGATGATATTAGTTGTTGGCCTACCATATCTTGAAAAACATAAGTACTTCCAGGGGGAATGTCTTGGAGATTTTTAGGTAATATATAATTAAGAGTTAAATCCTCACTATATTCTTGCTCATTGATATGAGAGTATCCTGGAAAGTCATTGTAACTTTGTTGATACAAATCAAATTGCATCATAAAAAATGGTTTGTCATCAAATATTTGTTCTAATATTTGTAGGTTTTCACCCTTACTTTCCCAAAATAAATTTCTTTCTCTTTCTTTAGCATGAGGTAAGTCTGTAGAAAAAGCTCTTGGTATAAATTCTCCGTTTTGATTAAAATAACCACTTCTACCCGTTATAGATTGGTAGTATTCTTTATAAGCGTCATAATATTTTAATACATCAAGTCCCTCTGCTCCTATTCTAACATCTATTGCCGCGGTAAACTGACCGTCTTCTGTTTCTGACCAAGCTCCAGTTTTTGTTATAGCGTCTTCATCAAAACCATCCCACACATATTGACCCTCAACTCCTCCTTCCGCTTTAGAAAATTTATGTATTGTGTTTAAGTTTATTTCGTCTGGATTATAAAGAGCTAACCCCATAAACTCATTAAAGGTTAATACATCGTTTAAATCAGATATAAACTCTGTATGATTTTTATATTTATCTTGGTTAAGTTGTTTAAATAAAGGGTTTTCTGCAACTTCTTTAAGAACTTCAAAAGACCTTTTTTTTCTTTCAACTAAATCAACAGACTCTTGCGTAACTTCAGTGTTATCTACTAATAAACTTCCTACTGGCCTTTTAGCGTAAAGATTTAAAGTGTTTATAGCGTTGTCAATTTCTTTTATATAATTGTCAGTACCTTTAAATATAAACTCCTGTTTAGTTCCACTTTCATAAGTTTCAGGAGATAACATTTCGGAGCCAGGAACCACTTCTTTATAAGATTTTTTCTCATAATTAAAAACTCCATCATCAAAATAACCATCTTTACCTGTTTTATCCTTATAATATTGAATGTATTGTGATTCTAAATCAGCATTCTCTACTACGTTAACCTGTACCTGTGAAGCCTTCCACTGACTATATGATAAAACAACATCATCATCTTCTTCTGATAATGCCGCAGAAACTTCAGCTTGAACCTGTTCGTCTCCACCAGCTGTCAAATAAGGACTTTCTAAAGGATTTTCTATATTAAATCCTGTTTCCTCATCTTCTTCTATTTTAAAAGCCTTATCAAGATAACCTCCAAGAGTTTTATTTTTAACTCCTTCACCTCCAGGTGAAAATTCCATAAATTCATCAACTCCGAATTTATCATCATTTTTCATTTTTGTAAACAAACTTCGTAACTCAGGGTGTCCAACAAAATGTTCTAAAGCTATTAAATCACGAAAAGACACGTTTAACTCCTTAACTTGTTCTGGAAAGTTTTTATATAAAGATTTTGCCATAAAAGGATACCTTCCAGGTTTATCTTCCATCATATAATTCCACAATCCTTCCTGAGCTTCTTTATTACCAATAAAATCTTCTCTGGAGTTTACATTAAACTCTGTTTTTAATATATCTCTAAATTGAGAGTATATAAATTGATAAGGACCTATGGCGGAACTATCTCCATCCGCATTTTTAAGAGAATAATCTTCATCAGATAATTTATCAGGAGAGCCTTTTAAATATCCAGTCGCTTCACTTTTTATAATTCCTATTTTAAGCTCTTCAACATTTAAGTCTAATGTAGGAAATTCTGATTCTAACTTTTCATCAGCTATTCTTTTTTCCTCAGCTTCTTTATCGTCTTTTATTTTTTTAAGATAATTATATGCTTCAATATTAAAGAGCTTATCCCTATCTTCTCCTGTTCTTGTATCTGGAGCCCAATTATTATCTATATAAGTCTGAGCTCTATTAATTTCTTTTTTTGTAAATGGAGGGTCGGTAGGGTCCGTTAGCTCTGTAGTCTCTTCACTTACTTCTGTAGTCTCTTCACTTACTTCTGTAGTTTCTAATGAAACAGAAGAATCATCTGATTCTGAAGATTCTGATGAAGACCACTCAGAGTTATAACTATCTGATTTATGACTAACGCTTTCTTGTGTAAACGAACTTTCTGATGTAGAATGGGTTTCTAACTCTGATGTTTCTACAATATTTGAAGAACTTAATGATGTGAGACTTAAATCTTTTTTTTTTAACGACTCATTGTTGTTAACAATGTTATTTTTCATTGCTTTAAGATAGTTCACATCTGTATTAGGGAAAAATTCTGATATTTCTCTCATTGTTAATGTAGGGACTCCGTTGTTTTGGTCAAGGTCATCTAACAATGTAGATTCTAAGTCTAATCTAACTTGATTTAAATCTAAAGATTCGTCAAAAGATTTTAATGATTCTAGGTTTGATTCTTGTTCTTTTATATCCATTTTCTATTTATTTATTCTGGAAGTTTTGATGTTCCAATTCCTAAAATTGAGTTCATGTGTGATACTGTACGATTATCTTTAGTTTGTTTCTTAATCCAATGGTTCATTTGACTTCTAACGGTTCCTTCAAATCGTGTTATCGCTGGAGCATCATCTTGACCTTTTTGTACAACAGTTCCTTGCAAGAAATAAACCATTTCCACTTTTGGATGTGTTAATTTGCCGTCTACTATTTCGTGATACGCATCCATATTAGGAAGCCCTTCTCCACTTATAGGTATCCTTTCTCCTGGCATAAATGTTCTACCACTTATTGTTATTTTAGATTTCGCTGTAACCGCTGGGAATATAAACTGAGGATTAAACCTATATGTTCCAGACTTTTTAATCCAGTCGGTGTAATTAGTAAATCCTCCCTTTGTTTCTTCTAACAATTTAATTCCATGTCTAGTTGTTGTTAGATTTAATATATCATGTTGAGACCCTTCTGTACCTACAATACTACCTACGTCAACACCCTGAACATTTCTACCATTAATCTCTCCAGCAATAAGGTCGTAATTCATTAATTTACCCCCATCGGCTGTCCTCGGACCGCTTGGAAATACATTTTCATAGCTGTGGTCTAATTTATCAATAGGAGCTACATAATCATAAGCAGGAGGTTTATATCCACTACTAACTCTAATATTAGTTTTAGGCTTAACTATATCTCTAACAAAATCAATTTTACTATCATTTTTAATAAACGGTTGAGCTTTTTCTAGTATTAAATCTTCTAAAGTAAGGTTCTTGTCAGTTTGTTGTCGTACAGATAACTCTTCGTTTAACTCTTTTATCATTTCAGGATTAAATCTATGATTCTCTATAGACATCTTAATACCGTTAATTATTTGTTCTTTAGCTATTTCTTTTTTAGTTTCAAATATATTAACATTACCCTCCCCAACTCTTTCTGTAGCTATTTTTTCTATTTCTAATTCATTAAATTGTATGTTAGCTGCAACCTCTTGTATATGGTCTCCTAACATAGGGTTAGCGTTTAACTGTCTATTATGTAACCCTACAATAAGCTCTCCCCCACTTGTAGTAACATCAAAAGTTCCTTGAGATTCATTCCATTTAGTTTCATATTGATTGTATGAGTCTTTTAAACTATTAAACTCTTCTTCACTTAATACTGATGCAGGCATTCCAATTTCATTACCATCTATATCTGTAGAAATAACTCGTTTATATTCTTCATAACTATCATATTGACTTACATCTGAAGCTTTACCTAATTCATTAGATTGAATTTCTACATTTACCGTTTCTCTATCTAAAAATTCTTTTTCGGCATCTCTTGATTTTTTACCAAATTTTCCATCTACACCATCATCATTAGGCCCAGTGTCACCTAAATCAGTTTCTAAGTTTTGCTCAAGTAAAAACTGTTGCTTCTCTTTATCTGTTTTTAATGAGTTATATTTATTTAGTAATTGTTGAGAAGGTAATCTTTCTTTTAATATATTCTGTTGTTCAGATACTGACTTAGAATAAAAGTCTGCTTTTTCTTCTTCTGTCATAGATAAGTCAGTTTCCGTATATGTTGTTGGAGTTTCATGGTCGTTCCACATATTGTGGTTCATAGGAGTACGAGTTCTTGTTCGGTGTAAAGTATAATTTTCAGTAGTTCCAAAATGTTCTGTGTCAGAAGCAATTCTATCCTCCATCGCCTTGTCCTCTTCTTTAATACCTATAGACTTTTGAACTTCACCTATAGCATGTTGTTTAAGTCTTTGAACCTCCATAGCTGCCTTACCTCCATCTAATTTAGGATTTAAAATAGCGGCTGAATTATTATAAAAATATTCACTAACAGCATTAACTTGTTTTGTTATATAATCAGTATCAACCTGTCTAATTTTAGACACATCAATATCTTTAAGACCCTTTAAAAAATCGTCTTTAGCTTTTTTCTTTTCTTTTTTCTTTTTATCTAATACTTGAGCGGCATACCTAGCTCCTTCAGCAAGTTTACTTGTATCAAAAACTTGAGCTTTACCGTATCCTATTTTTTGTTCTCCTGGGTATTTAATTGCCATTTTATATTATATTTTAACCTTATTCTCCAAGCCATATAGAGCCCATATCCGAACCTTTTGAGACAAATCTTGACCCTCCATACTGAGCAAATACATCAGTCCAATTTATACTTCCACCTTCATCTTTAAAACTCTCATTTCTAAATTCAGGCAAGTTATCTACCGACCAATTATAAGCGTCCATATCTCCAGCAGCGGCTTTTTTCAACATTTTTCTAGCTATTGTTTTTTGTTTACGAGAACCTTCGTCCGCAAGTGCAAAATCTACCATTTCTGACTGATACTTCCCTTTATAACTTTGATGAGATAAACTTTCTCTATTATTTAAATCTGCTAAAGGATTTTCTTGATTTTCTGGTAGTCCTGAATTTGTAATCTCGTTGTTCTTTGTTTGTTGGTTGTGTAAATCTCTTTCTTTTTTAGTTATACCAGCCGCGTCTTGATGAGCTATTCCTGTTTGTATAGCACTACCAGCTGTAACTAATCCTCCAGCAACATTTTGCATTCCAGCTCCTATTTGAGCTCTAGCGTAATCTAAGTCTGCTGAATATTCACTATAATCATGTTGAAATCTTTTCTCTCTATAGGCAGCCATAACATTTCTAGCTTCTTGAGCTCTTAAAATATTTTTATCTCTAGCCGCTACATCTTGTTGTAGTAATTGTAGGCTAGAACGGTCTTGTTGAGCTTGTATTTGAGAAATCATCCCTAAACCACCTCTTCTATCAGAAGAACTTCGTAAAGCGGTTTGAGCAGCTCTTTGTTGATTATCTAGAAAAGCGGCTTTTTGCTCATCAGGCAATCCTTGATAAGCTCTCATCTCAGCTTCAGACATATTCTTAGCTATTTCTGGAGGTATTTGAAATTCTGGTTTATTTAAACTATCTCTAAGTTCTCTTCCAGACCTCTGTTGTCCAATCCCTTGAGCCACTTGTATTCCACCTCCTACTACGGCTACACCTGCTGCTACCCATGTCATAAGCTTAACATTTTAATTATTTTATTTTTTATTTTTTTTACCACTCCTTTTTCTGAAGATATAAACTTATCATACTCTTCATAATCTTTAGCTATTACTATTTTTTCCAACTCCTTCAAATCTTCAGTATTAGTAGGATTGTGATGTATAGTTGTCCATACTAAATCTGTAATAGCATATAAAGCTCTTTTTGTACCTGGCTCCGAAATCATTGATAATGGAGCTTTTAATACTTCTGACCCTCCTGTTTCCGTTAAAACTAAAACCTCTCCTTTTAAAAGAAAGTTAGGGTGTTTATGTTTATGTATTTTACCTGTTAACAACATCCCTTTTGGTATAAATATTTCTCTAACATATATACCGTCTGAGAAAGAATGTTTTAATGGACAAGCTTCATTATCACCTATATAAGTGTTAAAATCAACAGAGTCTATACTTTTTAAATTGTTTTCTATATCATATATAGCTTGTCTTATTTCTTTTTTTAATTCTTCTGTTATTACTAACGAACTCATTTATTAAATTTAATTTCTACAAATATACCTATTTTTAATAACTTTTACAAGTTATTTGTTATTTCTTTCGCTAGAAAAGATGTTAACATTAACAGCAAATAGTCTTGAAAGTATATTTGAAGGATTAGATAATTTAATTAAAGCAGACGTACTTCTTATCCTATCTCCCTCTATCATACCCCCTGGACTATTAATATCGTTTAACACTTGAGCATAATGAATATTTTCTCTAGTATCAAAATCTGTTGTAAATATACTTGTTTTTTGACCATGCTTATTTTCAATATCCGCACTCCATATGTGGTCAGATTCTGTAGATATAGCTTTGTAAACCTTATTATTAGAAGGAGAAACATTACTTACTAACCATAACTCACTGTTAACACTATTGCCATAAAATTTATTATATTCTTTATTTTGTAAAGAGTCAACACCCCTATCATGATGGTATAATTCTCCCCCTACATACGAAACAATACCAACCCCAGAAGAGCCCATTGTTTCTGGATAATAAGTATAAAAAGCGTTCCACCTATTTGTTTGTTCTGTAAACCCTATTGTTGAAGGTTGTAAAATAACAGATTCTATAACAGGATTGTTAGGGTCAGCTTGCTCCCCTAATATTTTATCGTAAGAAACTATATACTCTCCATATTTTCTATCAAAAACTCCATGTATTTTATATTTATTAAAATTAGCTTTTTCTAAAATAGTTACACTTAAATCACTAAAATAATCTTTCATTTTGTACATAGATATTTCAGTTAATCCATCTTGAGAAAGTCTTAATACACACCCTCTTTTAATGTCTGCAAAATACATTCTTATACCATGAGACGCGAATGATTCTGGATTTTTACATATACCATAATTTCCTAAATAAGGAGTGGCTATAGATAATACAGCGTCTGTAGCGGCAATATTACCACTACCGTCCATATTATACATTATATTTTTATTAACTAAAGATTTAGAAACTTTATCTTCTTGAAAAATAATTAAGTTATTATCTCTAGAATGCAACTTTTGTATAGAGTTATATGACCTTTCAAATTCCTGAAAAGAAACGTCTGGCACAATTAAGTTTAATCCATTTATATTTGTATTTGGAATGTAAGGTTCTGAGTATAAACAAGTTGCAAATTTTCTTGTTCTTTTAAAATCTTCAAGAACAGCATTAGGTCTTCCCTTGCTCCAGTAATCTGATTTAAAATTATCTGAATAATGAAAAGACTCCATAGGTGTTATCAACTTACTACTTCTAGTAACTCTATTTCTTAAATAAACATCACCCTTTGTAAATCTACCTGTAGCTCCTTGTATAGTAGTTTGGTTTTGAGCCCAAGTATTTGAAGTGTCATCAATAGCCATATGAAAACCTCCGTTAACCTCCCCCCACTCTGAAAATTCATTATAAATAACCTTATCTTCATCAGATTTCTTTTTAGGAGAATATATTTCTAAAGTCCATCCTGTAAACTGAGGTAAGGCTGTTGGTTGAGTGTCTAAAAATGGTAATAAAACAGTCTCTCTAGCTAAAACTATATAATCTTGAACTCCAACCACTGGTGTAGAAAAAACACCATTTCCTGATGTTGGAGGAGTACTTGTAGTGGTAGGTATAATATCAGGCATATCTTTTTGACCAACTCTACCTACAATTTTAAATTCTAAACTAGTAGGAACAACTGTAGGCACTCCATTTACATTAACAGTTGTAGTAGCGTTAGGAGCGTTATCATTAGCATCCAAAACCATTCTTAATATATCTCCTTCTTGAAAGTCATAAGAAACAACCCCACCTCCATTTGCTGCTGCATACTGATTTATATTGCTAATATCAACTAATATATTATCTCCATAATTTTCATTAGAAGTTCCTTCTCCAGTACCATCATCTTTTAAAGCATGAATACCATCATAAAAACCTTCTGTAACAAATTGAATAAAATCATCTGTTAATGTGTTCCCTCCATATACCCATTGATAATGAGTAGCCCAACTTGGAGCAGTATGTTTAATTTCCCAATCAATATACCACTCTCCAAAACCTCCAGCTGGATTAGGAGAGGCCGCTAAGTCTGAATTTTTAGGGATGTAAACATCAGAAACATCAGCTAACTGTACAGAAGAACTTCTGTTTCCTTCGTCATAATAAACTATTCCAAACCTGTGTTTAGCTCCTGTTTTAAATGAAGGGACTATAGGTTGTTGACCAGCTGCTGGACAAAGGATAGAAAATTGACTGTTACCAAAAATATCATTTGGAGTAAAATATACAGCTTGGTTACCTGCATATAAAGCTTGCATATTATTCATAAACCCATTATCACCAGCAGCTATATCTATAACACAGGTTCCTGTACCAGCGTATGTGTTGTCGTTAATTTCTAACTCAAATCTATCATTACTACCAGATTGAAACCTTCCAGCCCCCAATTCATTATTAACCATGTCATACCCTATACCAACAGCAAATCCAAGTTGTTGAGCTCCACCAACCCAAGAAGAACCTACACACGCAAGTGCTGTATTAGCTCTACCAGAAACTTGATGGGAACCAGTTGACATGTAGTTTTGCCATCCTGTACTCATTTCATATATACTCGTAGAGCCAGGAGTGGATACTATTTGGCAAAGACCCGATTGGTCAAGAAACCACTGTTTACCATAAGCCATATCTACCTGCATAACAACATAAGTGTTAGCTCCCACGGTTTGAGGGTAAAAATTAACAGAATCTATAGTAGGGTCTAAAGAGCCATTTACATTATTTGGAAACAATAATCTACTAGTGCCTTGAACAAAATCTCCAGCTATAGTTCTAACATTCCAAGCGCTAGTACTTATAAAATCCCCTCCATTAGTAATGCTTCCAGAATTTGAGGCTAAAGTAGATAAATCTGTACATATATTACCAGCTATATTAAAAGGAAGCATATTGCTACTATATAATGTAGAGTTATAATCCATATTTATAATTCCTAAATTCCCACCGTGGTCATCTTGATTACCCATACCAGCTCCATCTTTTTCTAATGTTTTTGAAAAAAACAAATCATCAATTGACAATCTGTATGTATTAAAGCAATTTGGTGTTGGAGGAGTTATTAACCATCTAATATAAAATCTACCCCTAGTTTGTCTTTTTGTTCCAGCAAATACAGTTTCAGCATTACCTATTTGCATTCTCGCTTGTACATCTATATTATTTATAATATTGTTTACAGTCTGATTATTTATTTGTGAAGTTGTAGGTTGTCCTGCTGTTAAAGTTATATCTTTATTATCAACTCCTGTTTGACCAGTGACAACATTTCCGTATACCAATCTATTTCCTTCTACTATTTCTTGAGCTTTAGCTTTGTGAGGAATATCACTATATAACATATTTGATTCTATAATATCAATAGTAGCGTATATAGAATCATTATAAAAATAAAATTCATAATCCGTATTATCAGATAAAGAACCTAAAAAAGTAGTAGGTACAGTGTTAACTGTTGTTGTAGTATTTAAACTAACTTTTTCTGAAACATCACTTTTTTTAATATCAGCTATTAATTGAAAGTCATCTAATCCATTTGTATTTCTAGAAGCTATTTGTATTCTACTAACCGTATGGTGTCCTGAATTAAATTTTAATGGTAAAACATTGTTTGTGTTTTGTGTTTGACCTGTAGTATTATAAAACGCAGAAAATGTATTGTCTATATAAACAGGACTAATAGGAGACCAAGTACTTTTTTCTCCATCATCATATATATATCTATATTTAAATTGATATGATTTTCCTTTTAACTGATTAGACAGTAAAGTTGTATCACTAGTAAACCCATTAGAACTTCCTATGCACTCCAAATGTTTATGAGGAGGTTCTTTGATAGCATTTATTGTTTGAGCGTCTATAGATGTGTACCCTCCAGTTAAAGCTTTGTCAAGATTTATTTTTCTAGGAGGATTTCTATCGTCAGTCCAATAAAGTAATCCTTGAGGAAATTTATCTTCGTCATCTCCTAAAACATTAACTGCTGTAATTAATTTATCAGGATGAAAATTTAAAATATTATTCTGTATTACCGTTTCAATTAATTCATTTTGAGGATTATATTTAAATATAGAATCTGTACCCCCAGTACCTCCTGCTAAAAAATAATAAACTACATTAGCATTTAAATCTTCATAACTCCCTATAACTGTACCATTTGTAAAGTTAGGATTTATTACATGTTTATTAGAGCGTATATTTTCAACTGTTCCAGCGCTATCTTCATCAGATACATTAATACGGCAATTTACAGCTTTACGATAATCATTTTTGGCTACGAATCTTTCATCCGTATCCATATCCATACCTCCGCCTGCAATTATTTTCTTTTCTAACGGCATATATTAAAATCTAGGAGATTGTTTAAATCCTTTTCTTGAAATTCTTCTAGCTTGGTCTGGAGTAAAGTTAAGAACTCTAGCTCTAGCAAGTCTTTTTTCGTTATACCAATCTCTTCTAGCTAATTCTCTATCTTGACCACTAGAATTTCTTTTTCTTTGTATAGACTTCCAGTATATATAAGCTCTTAAAGCCTCTTCAGAAAGAGTGTTTATAGTATTGTCTCCATTTACATTAGAACCATCACTAATATATTCTAACACAATTTCATCGTGTTCTACATCTGAAGATAAAGCAATTTGATTGTTTTCTCTATCTACTCTATAATAACCATTAGCATTTTGACCTCCACCTAATCCATAAACTCCTCCTGTAGATTCTCCATTTCTATAATTACCTATCCATGTAGAGCCCATTTTACCATCATTAGCCACTTCATTACCACACACATCTATTCCTTTACTTAGACATATTTGCTCATCTATACCTAATGTATATATTCTTCCATCAGGCTTACAAACTCCTATTCTAGTATAGTTAACATAATCACAAGGTAAATCTACTGTTAAATTAGAGTTTACAGGTAATGTAATTACTTTAACCTCCATTAAAACATCAAAAGATAATTCTTTTAACCCTCTAAGAGCTAAATCTAAATATTGCATATATTTATGCTCTGTATACTCTCCTTGTTGTATTAACAAGGATTTAACTACCTCATCTATTTTTATACTACCATTCATATTATTCTATATTATCATTTTGTTCATCATGTGGTATTTGTTTTTGCATACTATATAGTTGAGCCACATTTTTAACTACTTCTGACTGAATATCAGCTGGAATTGGGAAGACTACATCATCAGCTATACTTCCTGAATTTAATACCATTTTAAGTAACACAGTATTACCACAACAATCACTAACGCTATCGTTATAATAAATTTTATTACCCTCTACAAAAAACCCATCTCTCCCACCTAAAGCAGAAGAAGGTAATCCATTATATAAACCCATAGAACCATTAGGCATTCTAATAAAAGCACTTTTCTGATTTTTTTGATAACTAACTTGCCATACCCCGTAGTCATTTGGTAAAGATAAAGGGTTTCCTGGCAAATCTGAATACAACATATCTTTTTCCGCATCCTTTTTTATTAAGACGTTATCAAAAGATGATATAACATCTCCAGCTACAACCATTTCTCCTATTTGTAAAGATTCAAACAATCTAAGCCTAACTAACCTGTCTCTTTCTTGCTCTACAGCGAGAATAATCTCTCTAATATCTATATCGTTATCATTAGTTATATCTCCAGAATTTATTATTCTAAGTATTTGTTCTGCTATTTTTAATTTTGTTGTTGCCATATTTTATATTCCTGTTTGTCTTTTTCCTTCACTATACTGAGCTAATTCAGCTTCTCTAAGGTTAACACCTACAAATGATAATATCCTAATAGCTATTTCATTAAAAACTTGTTCTGACCATTCAAGGTCTATAGAAGTAGCCGCGTTATATACTGGTCTATCATTAATTATTGTAGAAGCCCAATTTGGAACTCGCGGTCTATGTAAGTATGTTAACTCCACAGAAGATAAATCTTTAGGATAATACTGAATACCATCTTCAAAAAAAGCTAGAATAGGATGGTCTTTAGTTGGAGCTACAATACTGCTTGATAAAAGTTTATTTAACTCACTGTCATCCACTGGTTTCACACCAACTGTTTTTTCTATTGTAGAGGTTGAAGATTGTCCACTAACAGCAGAAGAACAATCAACACATCCAGCATTCGCTGAGCTGTCATCCAAATCTACTTCTGATAAATACCTATATGTAGCTTTACTAAAATGCATATAGTCATCAGGATAATTCATCATACCATCTGAGTTAATAGGCAACATAACTCTTTTTATAAACATTCTTAAATCATCAGAGATTTTTTGAGTTTGTTGATAAGCAACTCTAGGAATAGGTCTTCCCGCTTGATATTCAGCGGGATTATTATACCTTTCCATAAACAACTGCATTTGAGCTCTGTCTGCAGCAAGATTAAATTCTGTAGGTTTAATAAATCCAGATTGTTCTTTATTTGCTACAAATTGAACAAATCTATACATTTCATCTATATTGATAGCCATATTTTATTTTTTATGAACAACCACAGGTTTCACTGCAGTTTGTTAATGTTGCTATTTCTGTTAAATACGCTGTAGCTTGCGTCGCATCATAACAACTGTTAGATGTATTAGAAACTATACCATATAAACCGATAAGCACAGTAACCTTATCCAGTATAGCTAAATATTCTTCAGCTAACTTAGGGTTTGAACATTCAGCCGCAACGTATTTATTATTTATTGTTTCTATACAACAGTAAACATCACATATTGTAGTTATTGCCATTTTTTTTATTTATTTATTATTAATCACAACCACCGCATTCACAATCACATCCGCAGTCAGTTAAATCTATTATATCATATAATAATGTAGGGTCATCTATTATACTAGTACAATCTAATGTAATATCATACATAGCTAATAGGTGTCCTGTTCTTTTTAATATATATCTATATTTTTTAATATCATTTTCATCACAATTACACTCAGCTCTATCTAATTTAGCTCTCACCTTTTCAATACATTCAGTTACAACACAAGGGTCAACATAACATAGTACATTTTTATTATTAGTATATGTTAAATTTTTAATTATACAATATTCTTCGTGACTTACAGTTCCAGGCATATCCCATATTATATCTGTAATAATAGAATTAGACCAAACTCCCACTTCTAATCCAGTATAATTTAAAGCACTTGCAGAAGATGATAACACTGGAGAAGACAAACTAGAACCCGATGGAGGTGATAAAGAATGAGTTCTGGTAAAACTATAAGGAACATTATTAATAGAGTAATTTGTCATATCTAAACTATTAATTATATCGTCATTACAATTGTATGTTATAGAGGATGATATAGCTAAAGCATTAAATGTGGTAATACTTAATCCATTTAATAGAATAGTTTCAGTTGCTTCTACAGTAGTTCCTCCACTAAAATTCCAATCAAATGTTATTTCATAAACGTCATTATACAATGTACCCCCTGATAATATTGTTATATCTGTATTTGTTCCGTATTTTGTTGTAGCGTTATAAGTTCTTAAAGAAGCTAGGTCATTATCTATAAATATATCAGGACTAGACAAAGCTCCTGTATAAATTACAGAATTGTTATTTACTAACTTAACTTTAATTGCTATTTTATAAGGTAATGTATTATTAGTCCCAAGATAATTATTATTGTCTGTAAATGTAAATTTATTAGTTGATAAATTCATACACACATCTAATGGAGACACTCCAGGAGGAAGTATAGCTGGCTCTGTAATTGTTACAGAACCAGTAACATAACATCCGTCTACATCTGTTATATATACCGAATATGTCCCCGCTGTAAGACCACTTAATGAAGAGGATGTGTTTCCATTACTCCATAGATATGTATACGGAGCGGTTCCTCCACTAACTGCAACTGAAGCTGTCCCATCTGAACCTCCATTAGTAGTAACATCTGTTGACGACATTGTTACGGCTAAAGAGGTACTAGCTACTACCGCAGTTTGTCCAGATTTTACACACCCATTACCTAAGTCAACTTCAAAAATATATAATCCTGGACTTGTAACAGAGTTAACAGCTAAAGTAGCTCCTTGACTATTATTACCAGAAGAAACAACAGAGCCAAAACCATCTTTCCATTCCCAAGTGTATGTTGTAATTCCAGAAGCTAAGTTTGACACAGTAGGATTTAAATCTATCATTCCACATCCATCTCCTGCAATTTGAGATATAGTAACTGTACCCTGACACGGAGGAGGTCCTGCATTAATTACAAATGTAACTCCTTGAGTACATCCATAACTATCCGTTATTTTAAGAGCGTATGTTCCAGGGACTAATGAAGATATAGCTGCTGTATTAGCTATAAAATTATTAGGACCTGTCCATTCATAAGTATATGGAGCTTGACCATTTGTTCCCGAAACTTCTAATTCTCCATCGTTAGCTCCAAATTGACTTTCATGTTGTTGATTTATTAATGCATATCCTATATTATAATTATCACAAGGACTACTACCAAAAGTATTCCATATAGTAACACCATATCCATGATATGCATATCCTCTAATATCAACACTACTTCCATTTAAAGTGGTAAGCATCGCCGCATAATCAGCATTAGATGATTCACTTAATGAACTATGAGATGCTTGTCCCCCTACATTTTCCTGTACTATTAAAATAGAAAGTTTTGTAGTAGGAACTTCTCCATGAGGAGATTGAATCCAAGATAAATACTGAGATTCTGTTTGTACAACGCTAGCTCCCTCATTTATCATTTCATTATTCATCGTATAAGAATCTAACGATATTTTAGGTAGACCACCACAAAGATTCCAATTTGTTGTATGTGAATAATTTGCGTAATCAGCGTCCTTATCTGGTCTAAATTTAAAATCTGTAAATGTGCTTTTTTGGTCTGCCAACTCTTTTATATAAAAAGTAGCGTCTGGTATATTATTTGTTGTTCCACTATGACTGGTTCCTATCCCTGTACATGAAGCGTTACGATAATCGGTTGTTGACAGTTCAACATCAATATGTTGAAATTTATTATGATAAAATGCCCAAGCGTGGTTTAATTGTGGTCCTCCAAAAGGATTACTTGCAGTGTTAACTATAGGAGCGTTAGGAACTCGTATTAAAGATTTTTCTTTTGTATCATTACTCATGGCGGTTCCCTCAACTCTTGTATAAAAATGATGTTTACCATGAACCCATACAGTTATTTCTTTTGAAAAAGAATTTCCAATAACTGGAGCTGAAGGAAAATTTAATCTATAAGTTCTTTCTGTTCCATTATCTGGTAGGTCGTCAAAATTATATGTTAACGCACGAGTCCCATTAGTGACAGCAGCGTTAGGAGTTGTCCCTGAAGTAAACATGTTAGGATTAGTAGAACTATCCCCTGTTATGTCTTCAAAAGTTGGTTGAGCCCATATCTCGTTGGGGTTATTCAGTATTCCCCCCATAGTTATAGTATACAAATCAAACTGTACCTCCGCTTTGTGTCTTACTGTACCTGAATCATCGTATACATGTTTTCTTGAAAATGCGAGTAGTACTCTACCTACCTCTCCTGCCATTTATTTTATTTTTTATGATATGAATACAAATATAGTGAATTTATTGCAAAAAAGAAAGGGATATGCGTAAAACATACCCCTAACTTATATATATAATAAATATTATTATTTAGAACTTACAACTTTTTGTTTTTTAGTAGGTTTTTCTTTCTTTACTTCTAGTGTTTCGCCTTTTAATAATTTAACAATTTTATTAAAAACTTCCTTACCTTCAGTTTCAAAAGTAAAATCTACAAAATGTTCATAAGGATTAATACCAACAGGAATAACGGTTATTAACTGTTTAAGCCCTGTTCCCCATTTTATTTCTCTTTTAGAGGTATTAATTACAATTATTCTTTCATCTTCAGCGTCCATAATAACTTGTTTTCTTTCAAGTTTAGGATTAGAAATTTCTTCCATAAATAATACAGGGTCGTTTTTAGCCATAACCATCATATCATGCTTGATTTCATACATACTTCTATCAACATTAACATCCATAGCTCTAGCGTATCCAACCATTTTTTGAGCGTCCATAGACATTAAAGTTTCTACAGCATGAAATTCTGTTTCTAAACTTTCTAAATCTTTTTCAGCATTACTTTCTAAATCAACAGTTTCAAATATCTGCTTCTTTGTTTTCATTCTATTTGGATTAGAAGCGTTATAATTACTTTTTTCTAAAAACTCTCTTAAAGTAACTTGTTGATATTGTACAGGTAAAGAACCATTATTAAAAACAATATCACCTAGTACAGGGTTAAATCCTGTTTGTTCATCTGCGTAAATTGATTGCTCCCCTAAAACGTATTGGATTTTTCTGTTTCTTCCAGTTTTTTCATCAAAGATTTCATCTATAGATGGTATTCTATGACTAACTGGATAGTGCCTTCCTTCGGTGGAAGGTTTTTCATTTTTATAAGTTAATCTAAATATAGTAACTTGTTGTTTTTTCTTTGCCATTTTCTTAAATTTAATATAATTAATAAAAAAAAGATTGGGGAGGAGACAAATCCTCCCCGCTCTTTATATAATCAAGAACTTAATTAAGCTCTCTCAAGTAAGATAAATCTGTTGTTTGCGAAACCTTCAAATCCTCTTTCTGTTCTGTAGTGACATCTTAACTCGTCAACATCAGAAGTAGGATTAGCAAGTCCAGCAGAACCTGTTAACCAGTGCTCCATTTTTCTAGAGTATCCTCCAGCTTCTTTATATCTAACTCTTAAAGAAGGAATAGACTCTCTAGTTTTCGCATCTTTACCCATATCTCCAGGAATAACAAGACCCATACCAGAATAGTTGTATCCTGTAGCTCCCATCATTGGAGAATAACTTAAAGCTTCGTATGCTTTCTTATGGAAAGTATATCCACCTCTAGCGAATGATTTAAATCCGAAAGCAACTCCTATTTCTTCAGAACCATTAAAAGCTCCGTAAGAGATACCTCCACCTGCAAACATTGCAGCAACCGCATCATCAATAGCTAACGATAAGTCAATTCCACACCACATAGTGTTTTCCTTAGCTCCTCTATTAGCATCTAATGTACGAATCATAGAATCAAAATCAGAAAGGTTAAATCCAGCTAATTGGTTATAAGTTTGTGAATTACCACTTCTCATAAAGTCAATTAAACCTTCAGTACCATTAATACCACCAGAACCGATTGTACCAGTTAAAGCAGCGTTGGTGTTAGTAGCAACTTGACCTAATAACATTTGCATTTCACAGTAGTTATTGAATCTTTTGTAAGTATCACCTTCACCTTTTAAGTACCATAGGTATCCAGATTTTCCAGTTGCAGCATCATTTACTTTAAACCATATTTTGTTAGTAGCCTCAGAACCAGTTACCTGGAAAGAGTCTTTCATAATCATAGTATAGTTTTCGTAGTGATTAGCAGTTGGAGTAATTCCATCAGGTTGTCCTGTACCTTCAGCGTGCTCATTACCAATTACAATTAATACATCAGAAGCAGTTAAAGCTGTCCATGAAGCGTTTTTGTAAGGCACTACAGTTATTGTATTAGCTGCACCCCCAGAATGTGGTTTAGCAGTTACAAGACCTATCTCACCATAAGGATTTTGTATAATGTCTCCAACTCTTACAAAAAAGTTACCATTAATAGTACCATCAGAAGAGTAAGTAGGGTCTAAAGTTAAAGAAGTACCACCAACAGCAACAGTTGGAGTACCAGTTTGTTTGAAGTTTTGATGTAAATAATCATCTTCATAGTGCTCAAATTTACGTTGAGACACTGGAGCCATAGCGCCAATAGAATCCAAGAATCCCATTAACGATTGCTCTCCATATCTATTCACAAAGTCTTCAGCAACCTCTGGTTTATGAATACTAAGTGTAGATACATAGTTTTCGTTTGTAGCCACCTGAAAAGCACTAGGAATCCCAGGTGTAGTAGTATATGCCATTTTATTTTATTTTAATACATTAATTATTCTAGTTATTTTACATATTCTTTCTTAACTCAGCAGCAATTTGCTCAGCTATAGAAAGAGGTTTGTCAGGAGAACTTTTTGTATCAGGACTATAAGAAGGATTTTTAATATCATCTATTATATCACCCTTACCTTTTGATAATCCTTGAGCAAAAGCACTTCTAACGATTGAATCTAAATTATTTAAAGTAGCCATATCTCTGTTAAGTTTAGCAATATTCTCACTGCCATCCTCATTGACATATCTATTCCAAAACTCAGATAGATTCTTGTTTGATGTTCTAACATTTTCTACAGCTTCATCTGATAATGAAAAAGAAAATTTATCTCCTTTGTCGTTTATATCAAAATCCACGTTTTTAAAGTCAGATAAAGATTTATCTATTTTTTCAGCCCACAATCTAGCATTTTCTTCAGATTGTTTTTTATTATTAACCTTTTCTCTATGCTGTTTTGGAACTGATGATTCTTCTTGAAACTTCTTAAGCTCTTTTTTAGCTTTTTTAGAATCGCTTCTCAATTTAATCTTAGATAACTTTATTTCATCAGCAGTATATATGTCCTCATCTAGCTTATATTGACTATTGAAAAGTAAATCAACCTCATCATTTGCTAAATCTTGATTGTTAAATTTCAAATGAGATTTAACTAAAGCTAATTCATCCATTTCGTCATAATCCGCTGTTTGAGTCTTTAAATACTCTTGAACATCGCCACCTTTAGAAACATAATCATTTAGTCTTTCCATCTGTTCGTTGGCAAAACTTGTATCAGTTCCCTTAGCGGAAAGTAAGGATTCAATTTCTTCATAAGTTTTATATTTACCATTAGTCTTTTCGGCTAATAATTCTTCAAAACTTTTTTGAGAGTTATCTACATCCTCACTTGCTTCTTGAGTAGAATCTTCTTTCAAAGAACTTTCTTCTTGGGTTTCTTCTTTTTTTGCTTCAGTGTTTTCAGTTGTTTCTTGAGATGTAACCCCCTCTTTAACTTCTGTAGTATCTGTAGCTTCTTTAGTTTCTTTAACTTCTTCTTCCTCTGCTAATTCAAAACCCATATTTTTAGCAGCTAATTTTTCAAATCTTTCGTTTGACATTTTCTTAAATTTAAATTAATATCTACAAATATAATAAAAAATTATTTATTATACAATTATTTTACCTTTGTTCTAACTAAATCAGAATCATCCTCAGCTATTCTAATGTGTTCTGACTTAATATTTCCACCTAATTCAATGATTTGCATTTTTCTTTCGTGTTCTGCTTGAGCGAACTCTTCTTTCATTTTAAACTCAGCTTCTATTTTTTGCATTTCCATTTGAGCTTCCATCTGTTTCATTTGAGCATCAGACTGAGCTTTTGCTTGAATAGAAGCTTGTTGTTGCTCAGCATTAGCTCTAGCGTTTTCTTGAGCTGCTTTAGCAGCTTCTTCAGCATACTTTTTACGTCTTATCATAAGTAATTGATTAGCTAATTTTATGTTAGTTATATTTCTAATCATAATAGCGTCCTCTAATCTTAATGCTTGTTGTTGTATTGACACTTGAATATTTTGTTCTAATAAAGCTTTTTGCTCATCATCTGGCAAAGGTTCAATCATAATTCCATAATCAGCCATAGTAACATCCTTACTAACCTCAATAGCTTTCATGTTAAATTCTCCTATAGCTTGCACATACCCTTTATAAGCTCCTTTATATTTAACAATATCTTGAACTCTTAAAGCTACACTTTTAGCGGTGTTTTGAGTTATAGATAATAAAGCTTGATTAATCCATCTTGTAGCGTTGTTAGACGCTAGTAAAGCCATTTTTTGAACACCAACTAAAGATTCTTTATCAGGTTGACTTGCGTCTCTAGCTTCGTTTATTCCTGTAACATCACGAAGCATTTGTAAGTTATATTGATATATAGCAATCAACTCTTGTAAAGCTCCACCAATACCTCCCCCTAACTCTTGTATAGGTATTGAACCACTTGGACTTCCGTCATCCTGTTGTTGCCTGTAATATAAATTACCTGTTTGTTGATATATATCTTGAACCTCAATAGGAGTGAATGTTCCTCCATCTCCCTTACCCACATTCTCTATAGCTCCTAGTTCAATAGCTGAACCTTTTGGTTTTGCTTTAGACATTAAATGTTGTATTTTAAGATGACATAATTGTATTTGGTCAGCAAAAGGAATCATTCTTTCTACAAGGCTTTTGTTGTTCATATTCAGTATGTTAGGAGCATATATAGAATAAGGTAACACAGCTTTTGCTAAGTTACTTTTAGGTCTTAATATATTAGTGGCTAATCCATAATCAAATATATAATCTGTACCTATAATCCATTTTCCTTTGTAAATATTTTCAACAGAAGTCTTTAATTGTGTTCTTTTTTGTTCTGAGTTTTTTGGTTCTTTATAATCTTTCTTTTTTTTATGAACAGAATACCCTCCATATTTATTTTCTTTCTTTTCATAATGTAAGTCATCTACAGTTTTATATAACCCATCTAAAACAGCTATTTTAAAAGTGTCATATTCATGTATTTCATACTCATTATAATAATTAGTTCCTTTTCCTAAGTTTTTAGGGTTCCCATATTTACCAGCATTATTCCTAGCTATCTCCATATACTCTTCTTCTGTAAACTCGTCACCAGCTAATCTTTTTAATTCATGTATAGTTAAATATATAACTTCTCCAGCATGTTGTATGTTTTTAAAATCTGGTCTTGAAGAATGAGATGTGATTAAATTATTAGGGTCTACATATCTAATTGTTAATTTACCATCTTCAACATCTGTTTTACTTGCTCCAATATTTAAAACAACTAAATCTCTAGATATTCTTTTCTTTACCTCGTCCCAATCGTTTAAATAAAACGTCAACTCAATACCCTCCTCCATAGCTATTTCAGTCATTTGTTTATAATTTAAACTCATATATAAGTCTAATTCTTCTTGACTTTCAGGTAAATCTTCATTTCCAGCGTCAAAAGGTAATCCTGATAAACCAGCAACTTCAGCGTGAAAGCCCTTTAATTCCATAGCTGCTAATTTTTTTAATTTATCTTCCGCTCTTTTATCTTTAGAAATTTGGTCAATAGCTGTACATTTTATTTTGTATTCTTGGTTTGTTAATCCTCCAACAATAACATCTACAAATTTTGGTATAACAGGAACAACTTCCCAATTTAAATTAAGATAAGAACTGTCTCCATTAGCTCCTAATAAATCTTTATATTGTTCAATAGACTGCATCCCTTCAGCATACTCTCTATATCTTGTATATCTCTCATTACGAGAAATATACGAGCCGCTTCCTATCTCTTCATCAGCCCACTCTTTATACATCCTTTTAAAGTATTGTATCCCATATTTTTTTTCTAATTTCTCTTCTCGTGAAACGAAAGGGCTTGGGTAACCGCTAAATGCTGTTTTTGCCATTATTTAATTATTTTAGATATTTTTCCATTATTATTGTATCTTCTAACAAAGGGTTCTGTTCTTTTTATTTCAACCTTTGGTTTTATATGTTTTTGAGATGCTAACAAGGTAAATCCACTTGCCATACTAGCATCATATTTTGTTCTATTGTTTACATCAAACTCTAACCAGTCTTTTAACAACTCATAAAAAAACACTCTACCGATTGCTCCTTCTTCGTTTATACCCACATAATCGTAAATATAAGCTTGTATAGAATCTACTAAAGCATTTGCAACAGCTAATCCAGTTGCTGGTATTCCAACTTCAGTTTGTTTTTTACTGAATTTAGTGTGAGTTGATTCTGGTCTAGCCATTAAATATTTTTCATACCCTCTTCTTTTAAAGTATTGTATTAATCCTATTTTGTTATTTTCAACTAATATAGGACACCCATAAAAAATACATTGCATTAACATATCTTCAAAAAATATCTCTGCTTTAGGAGGTCTATGTATATATTGAGATACAAACATATGAGAATCGTCTTGTTCGTGAGCATTAAATTTTCTAAAAATATAACTTGCCGCGTCTGACCTTCTTCCATCTGTAGTTACATCATGGTCAAAAGGGTCACATCCAGATACAAATTCTAATTCATTACCAGGATACTTGTTTCCAAATTTTATAATTTGAGAGTTTATTTTATTTGAATCTGGCAATAAAACAACTGACCACTTTCCTTTTTTATCTGGCCTCCAAACCACTTTAGTGTCTTTAATTCCATTGTTCCAAACAAAATTTCCTCTTGTAACCATCTTACCTCCAGAACCTTCTATATAATCTATTTGTTGATATATTCTTTCGGAGTCAAATAAACAATCATCTGTACTAACACGAAAAGCTTCTTCTGGAGTCCAAGGGAACTGTCTTTTATGTTCAGCTAATTTATTTGTGTCATTTGTAAATCCCTCTCTTATCTTTTTTAAATACTCTTTACTACCAATAGTAATTTCATCTCCATATTTATCAAATACTTTAGATTTTGGGTTTTCTATAACACTTTGTCCATACTCATCTATAAAACCTTCAAATCCATCATAAGCAGGAGTGAAGTATCTATAAAGTCCTGATTTAGTTCTATTTGTACCAATAACCTTATCTTCTTGGTCTGAATCATCCCATATATCTTTAAAAGCTTTACCTCCCTCTTCCATCTCATTAACTGTTGATGGTAAAAAAGCTTTACCAATAATCTTTCTACCTTGAGAAAGAGCTGGTTTAACTATTTGCCAATTCTTTGAACAATCAGCTTCTAACCATTTACCACCCTCATCTGATATAAAAGTTTTTAGTTTTTCCCCATCATATGAATTGTTCTTGGTGTTTCTCCAATCTATCTGACTATCTAATGCTTCTGAGGCTTTAACCTGTTTGTTATTTTTTGTAATTCTTTCCCCAGGTTTCTTAAAAGATAGTACAGTTTTAGGAGAGTCCGTTCCTTCAATAATAGGTTGAAAGAAGTACGGTAACTTTCTAAAAATGTAAACAACCTTGTCAAAGAGCTTTTTAGCGTCACTACCTGTTTTACTTAATATACCTCCATTTGAATTATAAGAAAGAGTTATATCATGTAATACAATAGAAGCAGCTTTCCAAGACGCACCCTGCCTTCTATGTTTTGGCATTATTAACCCAAAACTATTATTATCTTTTCTAACATTATCCCATACAAGAAAAAATCTTCTATCCCTATCCCAATAATCTGGATAACCAATATCAATTTTACACCAGTTTAAATAATAATAATGAGCTCCAGTTATATAAGTGGGAGTCCCATTATTCATAAACCAAACACCATTTAATCTTCTTTCAAACTCTTGTTCAATAAATTTATTTTTCTTTATCTCACTAAGAGAATCCCAATTATCTGGTATAGGATTTCTTGTCCACCTTTGGTTCTTTTTAGATTTGTTATAACCTATAATAGAACTCTTCTTCGGCTTCTTAGGTAAATTAATTTCTATTCCTTGTATATTCATCTTAACTTAATACTACAAATATAGTAAATAATTAGGAAAATACCCAGAATATAATTATATTTGTATCTATTAAATTATTTATTAACAAAAAAAAACAAAAAAATGGGAAATTTTATGCGAGTGCGTACAAAAAAGTACGCAGGATTAAGCGTGGTAAATAAAGGCGCGACCTTTCACCAGGTCGGGATGTCTACAGACCACGTTATTTATGGTTATGATAACTTAGAGCTTATCGGAACCATTACAGGAAGTGATGATAGCGCTGACCAAATTGACATCACTCTAAACTCAGGGATAACACTTACTGCTGGTGAAGTCATTCAGCTTGGTGATAGAACAGGAGTTGATACAACTATTAATTTATCTAGTGGAGATGTTAGTTCTGGAGCTGGATATACTGTCGCTAATGCGGGTGCTGGTACAGGCTCAACAGGGATTACGATAGAGCTTTCAAAAGGCTCAGGATACATTAATGTAACTAACGACACTTCTGGACTATCACTTCCTTTATATAGAAGAACAGGTAGATTACTTTATGCTGATATGGGTTCTGCTGCAGCTCCTATTACAGTGGAAACAGAACAAGTGGCTGTATATCCTGCTGGGGATGCTATCCATAAATCATCAAATCAATTTCTAGATGTTAGATTAAAATCTAAAAATGGAGTTGCTTACGACCCTACTGCTACTGACCCAGATGGTGATGGAGGTGCTCTAATGATTAATCTTGATAGAATTATTTTAATGTATGAAGGAGCTTTATCTACAACTTCAGCAACTGCTGAAGATTGGGTTATATGGTATGACACTTCAAAAACAAATAACGCTGGATTAGATTCACCTTTTGTAGATATATTAGAATGTGAAACTGACTTAGATGGAACGGAAGAGATTTTTGTAAATCATATTGGTGGATTAGGAAATTTTCTTGATATGAAAAAATTATCTGTAAATGGACAGATGGTTGCTTTTCCAGACATTAGTCTTTCTGGAGTTGTAAGAACTAAGAATGTTGTTAGCGCTATTCAGGCTGAGACAGCTGGTACAGCTTCATTTATAGCTAATACAGAAGCTGATGCAGGTGACACTATTATGAAAATAAAAGGTTCTGGTAAACATGGATTTAGTATATTAGTTGTTGATGACAATTTAGCTGAGGTTGCTGGTAAGACTGATTCTGATAATTTATTAGAATAGTAATATAAATTATATTAATAGAAAAAGGGACTTTATGTCCCTTTTTTTATTTTTTTACATTTTTAATATCTATTAAGTCTTGACACTTCTCGTATTCTTCTAGGTATATAAAGTGGTCTAGAAGTGTGTCTATTACCTCATTTTCATTAATATAAGGGTCATATGGGTCAAATATTAACCCAAACCCTTCTTCTAATTGAGCTTCTATTAACTCGTCAAATGTTATTTGTTGAGTTATAAGAAGATATGAATAATGCATTGTTTTATTAATAATTTCTTCTTTATGACGATAATCCTCTAGTTTATCTAACGGTGTTTTCATTTTGCAAATTTTTCAGCGGCACCACCTTTAAAGTGGTTATCCTGGTTATTATTTTCCTTCACTTTTTCCCCCCTCATTCTTTGGTCTAATTTAACCAAAGCTTCCATCATTTCTTGAGCATCCATAAATGCTTTTTTCTTAGACTCTAATGCGTTTTTACGTCTTTCATCAGCAACGTCATCCGCTATAGGTCTTCTAACATCCGCTATTAAGGTTGAGATTCCTTCTTTAGCCGCGTCTAAAAGTTCACTAAGAGTGTCTTCTACATATATTTGTATTTCAGTTTTTTCTTCTTTCATTAATTTAAAACACACATTACATTACTATTTCTCATTCTATAATAATGATTATCGTTAATTTTCATTTTATAATTAGAGTTTTTCTCAAAGAAAACTAAATCTCCTATTTTAAAATCTTCTGAAAATTGATTAATGTATTTAACCACCCCTCTATCTATTCTGTCTTCTTGTTTTATATTTGTAATTATACCATTATCAGATACTTCTTCTTTAGTCTTTAAAGGTTCTACAAATATATAATCCATTAACATAGTTATTTCCCCGTCCCTTTCATATGCGTATATTTGGTCTATATCACACTGATAATATTTTTCTCCTTCTAATTCTATAGGTTTATCTATAACAAGATGATGTATAAAAACTTTATCTCCTTTTTGTAAATTTAAATTATCTTTAACTCTTTTGTTTGGATAAGGAGGGGTATGTTTTACTATACCGTGTTGTCTAGCGTGCCATAATCTATCTATTTCTGTATCTAACCATAGTTCTGTACCGTCAGACATTTTATATTTATTTTCTGTTTCAGTTTCTAATTCTATTAGAACTGTATTACCCATTGAACTTTTTATCATATCAATTCTTTTTCAATTCCTAATTCATATTCTGGAACACATTTGTTTCCAGGTATAGATTTCCATATTCTAGTATATTTTTCTCCAGCTGGAACTACATATATATTATATCTAGCTTCTTGAAAATGTTGAGAGTACGCTTTATCAAATGTAATGTCTACAATTTTTAAAGCTCCTTTTGCTATTGTTTGACCTCTAAGATATGTTATATCTCTATCTCCAGCTGAAACAATAACCTTTCTTATTAAACCTTCAGGTATATCCATTTTAATTTATTTTAATTATTACCACTTGCCTTTTGGGCATTTTTCAACATGCCATTTTGCCTTAACAGCCATTACACAACCACATACGGTACATGTTCCATTAATTTCATCAAGAAGCTCACAGGAATCACATACAGTAAGTCTTTCTTTATACTTGTCTTGTGGAGTGTTTTTAAATCCAGATTTAGCATAATCTAATATTGATTTGCTTAGGTTCCAAGCTTTTTTAACAGTACTTGGTTCTTTTGGTTCTTCATTTAATATTCTCGGCTTTTTCTTTTTCATTTTAATTTAATTATAATACAAATATAATAAAATTATTTAAAACAATATGTTTTGTTAATAAATAGTTTTTCACTATATTTGTAAAATACTAATTATTAAAACAATATAAAATGGCATACACAACTACTAAGAAAAAAACTACTAAAAGAAAAAATAAATCTAAAGGAAGAAAAAAATAAATGGGTTGCGGATGTAATAAGTTATGCCCTAAGTGTCGTAGAAAAAAGAATAATTGTATTTGTAAGAAATAATTATGCCTAAAGCTAAAAGAGATTATAAAAAAGAATATCGTAACGAAAAGAAGTCTAGACGTAAAAGACGTGTGGAGTTAAATCGTTACAATAGACAAAAGGGTACATACGGTAATGGAGATGGTTTAGACGCTTCTCATTGTGGAGGTAAGATAACAGGGTTTGTTAAAGCTTCTAAGAATAGAGGTAAGAAAGGAGAGGGTGGTAGAAAGAAAGGTGTTAAACATAACTATCCAAAGAATAGAAAGTCACCAAGTACAGGAACTAGAAAATCTAGAGGTACTGGGAAAAGAAAATAAATAAATAAATAAATAAATAAA
>CETC01018044.1_pt1 | contig 53779 bp, 91 predicted proteins | sample 326911 | NCBI WGS metagenome assembly CETC01 (sample SAMEA2622694, study PRJEB7988) | marine metagenome | isolation source: saline water (ENVO:00002010), including | reverse complement strand
TACTTTTATGAATACTGATCTTTATTATTCGGGCGGCAGATACACCCACCGGTCGGACCAATCCTCCACCGGCACTGATTCAGGCTGGTTCAAGTCATACAGTGATGTAGATAGCGGCAAAGCAATAAGCAAAGCCCCCAACATATATCATGTAAATCCCTACATCCCCGGCGCAGACACCGGTACTGGCACGTTTACCACAGACCAGCTAAATCAGGGGACCCACGAAGTAGAGATTTCTGGTTGGGAAGAATGGATGAATTATAGATACAACATGTATAAGGTCATTGAAGCGGATTATCAAAAATGGAGTAGCAAAGGCAAACCCTCAACTTGGGCACCAAAAGCAGATAGCCAAGAAGATGTTAAGAGATTAACTTTTATTATATATTGGTGGTGGCAACTCTATAACCCTATAGCAATAAAGGACTATAAAACCCAATCGGGTTGGGTTGGGCGTTTTCAAGAGAATTCACCAGCATATTATCCCGTGAATTGGATTCGATATGGAGATCATCACTATCCTTTGTATTTTGGAAGCGCCGTCTACGACTACGACTCAGCCTCTGCCAGAGACGACGCCTTTTATTTTGAAACTTTTGGCGAAACCGCCCGCGCACCTAACCCCAATGGCGATAAGTATACCGAAGCCGATCCGAATTTCATCGGGGATGCATCAAAGAACGGCTACAGCAGATGGTATAAAAGCGGCGATAGAGATGCCTACTTCGATGCCGTTCACAATTGGTATGAGTCGAAGACTGTAGAGGGCTTGAGAGACCAAAAGCAATTTGGAGAACGTATCAAAAAGCATCTCAAAAGTCTTCCAAAGAAGATTTGGTATTATCACCATTCTGGATATAGCCGTTATTGGCATGCTTTTGGCAATAATAACAAATATGCAGTGGATAAACCATGGGGAGAAATGATAAATAAAGAAAAAATTTATGTAACAAATTTTGGTAGTAATAAGAATTCTCATGGATCGAATTTGTTTTTGGGTCGCAATATAGAAAATCCAAATTTGGATTGGGATTCTAGTATGAAATTTGGTGACAGTGAACCCGTCAAAGGGTTACCATTGGCAAATTATTCGCACCATAAACATAGTGGAACGACCCCAGATTATAACAAATTTCCATTTAGTATGAACGGCTGGTGGGGCCAAATGGGCAGCACCGATATCCAGAACACAAAAGATACAAAAGGTACCGATCCTTTTATCAATAGTCACCGGTTAAGCCATATTAACGGTAACACAAAATGGCTTGAGTGGAATGTAGTGGGAGCTTCTGAGTTTGTTTCAGGCTCAGCAGCATCTTATCACGCTAGAAAAAACCATGACAGTGCGAACTGGTCCGCACAAGCGCCACACCGAGGCTCGAAAGTGTGGATAGACGAATGGCTCAAGAGTGAATTTCAGAAACTTATCCCCGGAGATCATCCAAGATCTTATACCATTCATGGAAATTTGGCAGAACGAATCTCTAAAGCAAACAGCGGCAAGGGCCTTAAAGAACTCATTATCAAACAATACAATGGAACAGAGCAAGGGTCATCCCTTACTATTGATCTTAATGGCAAAACTGATGTCGAAGATATCGCTGATGAATTGGAGGCCTACTACAGCGATTTTAGATCAGCAATCCAACATTGGATTGAACATGTCGCCGACCCAGAAAAACCCGCAAACAAAGAGCTTTTGGAAGCAATTAGGTGTAAAAATGATTCTGCTGGTACAGGATTTAATCCCGATAAACTTACTGATTGGGACAAAGGCAAAGATGGCACAGAGGCAGGCATGTGGAGAGAATTTATAAAGTCCGTTTGGGATGATTATCGCGATCACCATAGAGCTTTGATGGATGTGCAGAAATTTTTGGACGTTGTTGATAAAAAGATGATGGCCGATGGTGGCCACACCACCCCCGAAGAGGCTTGGACAGCCTCTACTAAGGGTTTGTTGGCTGCTCTTGGAAAAGATCCCACGAAACATGCCAAAGCTTCAACCAGTATGACAACACTCCTAACGGATGAGTTTGTGGTTGAGGATGATGATGGTTATGAGACCGAATATATCTGGCCATTGTTTCCAATTCACACAATTGGCGATGGTCTTGCTAACGACCCGTCAACTCATAACGAAGAGGTGGATTACCATTTAACCACACTATTTGATTGGGTACGTTCACTTAAATTAGACAGAGAGGCGTATCATGGCTTTACTATGCTCGCCGGAGCCGTTTTTGGTAAATGGGCCCGACATCGTCCAAAAAGCGAATGGGAGCTTGAAAAAGCCCTTGAAATCGGCCGGCATAACAACGACAGAGGTTGGAGCAATCCTGTCAAAGAAAGATATTGGTCGGGCTCGGGATACGCGAATATGGGTAAAGCATCCACCTTGGGCTATCAATACGGATTGGATACAGATATATGGTCACTCATAGCTGGAGAGGGATTGTTTAAAAAAGGTCCCAAGGGTGGTTTCTTTTGGCCAACTGCGGACGATATTTTTGATGATTATACTGCCTCATTGGCCACTCAAATTGCTGCTTATTTGGGCGCCATTGGCACCCAAGCATATATAAATTCTTTGATTGCTGGAATTTTGTTTTCCGGCGCCGATGAAGAACTTTCCGGAGATGATATCGATGATGCCGAAGCCGACGCCCAAGGTCTAAGTGGCACTTCCGCCTCTCAAGAGGAATTGAGTTATGAACTGAGTGAAGACGAAGTAAAAGCCAGACAGAAATTTTTTGAACAATGTGCTCTACTATTGTCAATGGAGAAATTTGTCCCTTCGCACTTAAAACAAATATATATGGATATGAAAGCTATAAATTCATCCAAAACAAAAAACATAAAAACTGTTCACTCAACTTATCCATATGAGGGCCGCTTTTGGATGGTCAAGGATGGAGATAGTGATCAAAATTCGCTTATTAATAAATTTTTTGTACCAAGTAACCTTTCTTCATTGTTGAATTTGCACCCTTCCGTTGCTGCCATGCTTGTGCCAAAGGTGAGATTGTTTAAGGTTTTTGATAATGAAGAAGGAATTGCTCAACAGGTAGAGTTTGAATTTGATCAAGCCGGACTTGGTGGCTGGGATGCAGCCACCGAAAAAAATACTTCTCCGAAGAATAGAATTGATAACATATTGAACTCTACATTCGATAGAGGAAACGGAGCCGGTATAAAAAGTTTTAATTTTTCTTTTGAGGGTACGTCCCCCGCCACCGCCCGCAATGATATAACTGCTGACTTGGTTTTGTTTTTTCAAAATTTTAATGACTTTTTTAGACAAAGAAAAAATTCTTTAAAAGAGGAGTATAAATTTGTTGATCTGGTTTTATATCCCAAGTCTACTAAAAAAGTTGGCTACGGAGTTGCTTCCAAGAATCAATATGACCCTTCATATTATCGTATCCGAGCGGATGTTGGCTGGGTACCCCCAGACGGCAAAACGATTAGTGAAATTAACAAAATTTCTGGGGCAGGAACTGGTGAGCAGCTTAGAAAAGAAATAAAGCAAACAAATAAATCATTTTATTTAAATATGGTTGATCACGATATATCGCTAAAAGAAGATGGAACAGTTGAGATAAAAATATCTTATAGGGCTTATATAGAATCTTTATTCAAGTCTAATAGATTAGATGCACTAGAATCGGTTAGAATTCGAGAAAAACGAAAAGAAAGAGAAGACAAGCTGAACGAAGCAAGGGAAAAAGAATGCTCAAATGTTGAAATAATGGCTGTAAAAAATGAACTTTTAAAACAAGAACAAGCCCTAGCCCAGTTGTCACAACAGTCTATAATGAAGAGACTTTTTGAATATAATCGTGTATATTGGTGTGAATTACATAGAAATGCAAAAAAACAATTTGAAATAAATGGTTTTTTTGTATCTAAGCCTTATTTTTACAAAGGAAATCAACTGGCCAAAATGGCTGTTGATGACAAGCGCGCTGGAGGCGGAAACCCCTCTACCTCTGAAGTTGAGTCATGGCTAGATGATGATGGGTTAATTAATTTTAGATTTATTGAAGAAAAAATTGGATGGAACAATAGAATACATTATTTTTTCTTGGGTGATTTAATTTATACAATTCTTGATGCACTTTACGATGATAAAGATCCCTTAAAATATAGAGATAGTACTTTAAAAAATACTAAATTAATATTGGGAAGCTTTGATTATTATGATTTTGATGGAAATAAAAAAATGGCTAATTTGGCCAATATACCAATTTCATGTCATTATTTTTTCGAGTGGTTTACACAAAACATTGTAAAACCAAAGAGAACAGGATACCCAGTAATGTATTTTATTAGGGATTTGTGTAATCAATTGATCAATAGTTTATTTGGTACCCTGTGTCGTGGACAACCTTTGGAAAGAAAGGTGAGGTTTAATACTGGGAATTTTATGGCTCCCGGATATGCTATAGTTGATAAAGATCACGAGCCACCAAAGGTATATTATAAAGATCAATTTAATAAAATGGTGGGAAGATGGACCTCCAAGTCAAACAAAACCGGCACCGGCGGACACATCTTGCCCAATGGCTCTAATGCTATTGTTGATGTGAACAATTGGTATACAGGAAAAAATCCTAGGTTACCGTTGTTTTCCACATCACATGATAGAATTGGAATCGAGGGCAATTTTAATTATATCTTGGTTTATGCACTCCAATCCCCAGTTGTAGAACACCCGGGCAATGGCAACCCCAATACTGATTTGGCTCGAGGTGTTCACCATTTTCACATTGGATCGCGACAGGGTATAGTGAAAAAGATCAATTTTGCCAAAACAGATATTCAATATATTCGCGAGTCCAGATTTTTAAACCAAGGCGATCAGGGATTATTGCAACTTGGCTCTGTCTACAAAGTAACTGTTGATATGATTGGGAATACTATTTGGTATCCCGGAATGGAAATTTATATAAATCCTTTAGGAATAGGGGGCACTGAATTTGGAGACCCTAATAATTATAATTCTATTGCCAATAAGTTAGGCTTTGGTGGATATCATTTGGTTACAAGGGTAAAAAATCAAATCGCCCCGGGAAAATTTTCAACATCACTGGAGGCCCAATTTCACTATTCAGGCGCTCCACAAGACCAAGCCCAACGTCTTGGCCAAAAACCTTTGGATGAAGATGAAACTAAAAACATCGAAGACGGCACATATCCTAGTGGCGGCCCTTGCGATTCAATGATTACGTCTTTGGAAAACGAAACCGATAGAATCATTGATGAAGCAGGTATAGAAGACATTGAATCAGAATAAGGAGAATGGCATAAATGGCACGATTTTACGGTGATAATGATATGGAAAGTTTAATTGATTTAACCTATGAAAGGTTAAATTATCATAAATATGCATTTCCGGAAAGAAACGGCGCAGGCCCACCCGGTGTTAAAAATTATAATATTTTTGAATGGGGTAAATTTGGAAGAATAGATTTTGAAGGTGACGCCATAATTGTGAATCCGAACTCATTAAAACCGCTGGCATTGGCCAATGGCGACACTTATACACTAACAGCACAAAATTTTGTATCCGATGCGTTTTCCGACATGCGAATGCATATACGAAAATCTATTACATTGGGTACAATAAGACAGAATCATCCCTATATTGTACCCATGAGTGCAAAAAATGCATATACCCCCCCTGCAACCCTTTATGATGAATATATTATGTCAATTTTTGATCATTATAATGAAACGTTTTTGGCAGATAAATATTACAATATTAGGGTCCACACTTATTCTGAATATATGAAATATTTACCGGTATTCATGCAAACTTTGGGTCCAGAACAGCCTATGACAATCACAGGCTGGCAGCGAAGTAAAAATTCAAGTATTTACACTTCTGGCTTGGCTATTGATATCGCCGGATTATCTATAGCCAGCGATCAAGAAAAGGATGAGCAATTCTTAATGACCGAGGAATTTTCTTATTATTTAAAGTTGGTTAAAAATTATGGTTTTACAATAAATAAAAATGCTCCATTCATGATAGTTTTCGATCTCGCTTCTCCCGCCTCTAAGAAATATTTAAATAATTACAATTATGTTTCACCTGCGGATGTTCTTGTTAGTAACTTTAGCAAAGCATATATTTATGATATCCAAAGGTTAAAAAATGCTATTTTGATGGGTTATAATAAATTTGCTTTAAAATATTCTTATAGTAGGGATATAGATGTGTGTTCTGGCACAAAGACTTTGTATAAAATTAAAAAACGATTCCCAACCAATGCAGATGCCATTAATCAGCTTCATAATAATAATCATTATTATAATTTATATATAGATATTCGAAACGTAGAAGAGGACTACCCGTTTAAAGAGGCTGATATTATACGATTGAAACAAAAAGCTTTCTTTTTTGCAAAAAAGTTGGGCCCTATGTCTGCACTGGGATACATAAATGAGCAATATAGAAGTCTTTATGCATCTAAAGAGGGAACATGGAATTCGTTTAACAAAAGAATGCTTGAGAGAAAACGAATCAATGATTGATTTATAAAAAATATTAAAAATACTTGACAAAATTTTTCAACGTGTTATAATATATAAAACCGGGGAAAATATGATATTTCAAGTTATTGATGATAAGGATGATTGCTATGGCATATACACGAATGGTGAATTTATATACGACCGACTCCCAAGCAGCAATGGTTCAACTTGGAATTTCTCTCGTCATTTGCTTGGTGGTAGCTATAATTACGCTTTTATTTGGAATGATGGAAAGACATTGGCAGAATCGTGCCCATCCCACCTTAGATCACGATTTGAAGCGCATGAAAAAAGAATAAAGGCACATATTAAATCTCATATTAACGCAAAAGTTAATGTACAAGAATCATGCCTATTTGATCTTGTTCCTGAGACTCATCTTAAAAATTATCTTGAGGTTAAGAATGAAATTTGTCAATATATTTTTGAAAATGTTGAAAAACCGGCAAATTACACATTTCTGTCTCAGACATATGAGACCATCCAAGAAATAGCAACCCAAAATCTTAAAATTGATTGGGAATTACTCAATCATCTTGCTGTTAAGGATCCCAAAGCGCGTTCTATAGCCACTCGCTTCGAACCATCAAGAACATGCGTCAATTATAACATGTTTGGGTCAAAAACCGGCCGTTTAACAACAAAGCCCGATTCGTTTCCAATTCTTAATCTCAAGTCGGAACATAAGTCTATTTTGCTTCCCAAGAATGATTGGTTTGTTGAATTTGACTATAATGGAGCCGAGATAAGAACGCTCTTATCGCTGTCAAACAAGCCCCAACCCAATGAAGATATCCACGAATTTCATATGAAAAATTTGTATCGTGATTTTGGGACAAGAGCAAAGACCAAAGAAAGATTTTTTGCTTGGCTATACAATTCCAGTTCTGAAGATTATTTGACTGAAAGATATTATGATCGACAGTCTATTTTATCCTCTCACTTTAAGAACGGGACTGTTTATACTCCCTTCGGAAGACAAATTGAATCTGATGACTTTCATGCTCTAAACTATTTATTGCAGAGTTCGTCCTCCGACAATTGTATGACACAAGTCAACAAAATACATCGTTTTTTGAGAGATAAGAAATCAAATGTGGCCTTCGCCATTCATGATTCGGTTATTATTGATCTCGACCATCGTGACCGCAATTTGCTTCCACAGATTAAAGAGATTTTCGCCGATACCAAACTTGGCCAATTTAAGGTTGGCATAAAAGCAGGCAAAAACATGGGCCAATTAAGGGAGTTTACATGGTAATTATTGGACTGGGCACCGCAGGTGCCAATGTTGCTAAATGTTTCGACAAATGGCCACAATATAGGATTATTACATTAGAAGTGGGCAAGGAAATACCACTCCAAACAACCGTTGAGGCATATGAAGAAAATACACCAAATTTTTCTGAAATATTTGAAAATATAGATGATGAAGTGTGGTTTGTTGTCTCTGGTGCTGCAAAAGTTGCTGCATGTTCATTGGCTATCTTGGAGCAGATTAAGGATAAGAAAATTAATGTACTTCATATTTCCATGGATCCTGTCTTTCTATCAACGAAGGCAGCAATGAGAGAAAGGGTGTGTTTTCAAGTTTTACAGCAATATGCTCGTTGCGGGCTTTTGCATGCGATTTATTTGATTTCAAATGAATGCGTTCTCCAAATACTTGGAGATGTACAATTTTCAGAGGCTAGTGAAAAAATTAATGAAATGGTTTCATCAATGGTTCATTATTTTAATATTTACCAAAACACAGAGCCCTTCATGGGTTATAAAATTTCGCCAAAAGAAATTTCTCGAATTAGAACCTTTGGGGTTGTCGATCTAGAAAAAAGTGAAGAAAAATGGTTTTTTCCCCTTGACAACTCGACAGAAACATGTTATATTTATAATATCAAAAAGACAGAAAAGTCTAATGATAAAAAGATCAAAAAGATCAAAACCATGGTGCAAGCAAAGGAGAAATCATGCAAAACATCATTCGCAATGTATACGACAGAGTACGATCAAAGTTTCTGTCACGCGATACAAATGACTCATTACATACAACAGGAGGAACAATGAATCAATACACAACATACACCGGAACCTTTACCAAGCGTAACGGACAGCCACGAACCATGACTTTTGTCAAATCAGGTGACGTACCACCAAGCCATCGTGGTTCTGGTAATAGCCCAAAACTTTCAAAGGGTGAAGAAGTGGTTTATGATATCAATGCCAAAGGCTTTCGAGTGTTTAATCACAACACTGTCCAAGGAGTGATCTCTGAATCTAAACAAAGTGTATCATTTAGTTAATTAATGTAAAAAAACTATGGGGGTGAAATGCCCCCACATTATTCAACAGTGGGTAACAATATTAGGTTCCCAACTTTAGGGTGAATCCCCAAAATGACCATAAACTATAAGGAGATAATAACATGGCTTTAAATTTAGATGCAATGCGAGCTAAGCTCGAACTTTCCCGCAATGGCGGAAAAAAACAGACGGATAGTACCAAATGGCGTCCCCAAGAAGGAGACCAAACTATTCGAATTTTACCAACACCAGATGGCGATCCTTTTAAGGAATTTCATTTTCACTACAACGTGGGACGTAATCCCGGAATTCTCTGCAACAAACGCTCTTTCGGCGGCGAGTGTGCAATTTGTGATTTCGCGTCCAAACTTTGGCGTGATGGTGTAGATAATAATGATGACCGTGCAAAAAAAGAAGCTAAAAAGCTTTTTGCTCGAAAACGTTATTTTTCACCGATTCTGGTTCGAGGTAGAGAATCTGAAGGAGTTAAGGTCTGGTCTTATGGAAAGACCGCTTACGAAACTCTTCTTGGCTATGTGCTGGATCCTGATTACGGAGATGTAACTGATCCTGAAACTGGAACAGACATAGTGCTTAATTATACAGTCCCCGGCACCCCCGGGTCTTTTCCAAAGACTCAACTTAAACCTCGGCGCCGACCATCAGTTTTATGCGATGATATGGTAGAAGATTGCGCTCAATTACTTGATAGTATTCCAGATATTGAGTCCCTCTTTGAACGTAAAACCAAAGATCAGGTTCAAGCTATTTTGGATGAATATCTATCAACAGATGCCTCCTCCGAAACAGCCTCAAATGAGACGCAAAAATATAACACCACTTCAACGTCCAAGGTTGATCGGGCTTTTCAAGAGTTGATGGGAGCATAGACTGCTATAAACAGCGCAGGAAGGCATGGCTGATTCCATAGAAGGATAAAAAGATGCCTTATTATTCATATATCGGAGGACAAAAAAATGAATATTCAAAACGGACAAACGGTTAGTGTACATTACGTTGGTAGATTAAATGATGGAACAGAATTTGATAGCTCTGTCCAAAGAGGAGAGCCTCTTAAATTTGAATTCGGATCAGGGCAGATTCTACCAGCATTTGAAGAGGCTTTAAAACAAATGGAGATTGGAGAAAAGAAATCATTCTCACTGACTCCAGACCAAGCTTATGGTCCCGTATACGATCAAGCAATCCAAACGATTCCGAAAAAGCAATTTGGCGAAAATGTCAATTTGTCACCCGGAGAAATGGTGCATGGAAAAGGCCAAGATGGTCAAGAGGTTCAAGCTATTATTCAATCTGTTACTGATGAGAATGTAATTTTGGACTTTAATCATCCACTTGCTGGCAAAGATATTAATTTTGATATTGAATTGCTAAGTGTCGATTAAACCGCAGGAAGGCATGGGTTTACAGATGCCTTATTTTATTGGAGACATAAAATGGTTATTAATTTAGATGAGAGCAATTTCGACCAAGAAACATGTACTGGTGTCACATTGGTTGATTTTTATGCGGATTGGTGCGGACCATGCCGCAGAATGACACCAATTCTTGATTCAGTTGCAGAAAGGTTATCTAATCGGGTTACAGTGGCGAAGGTCAATGTTGATCATAGCCCCAACATTTCTGCAAAATTTGGAGTGCGTGGTATTCCAATGTTTGCATTGATTAAAGATGGCCAGTTGGTTAGAAAAATTACCGGCTCTAAGGCTGAATCTGAATTGATTGCGTTTGCAACTTCTACTTAACATGGAGGCCTAATTGGGAAAAGTAGTACAAATGAAGAAAAAACCGGGAAAAATGGATCTTACGACAATGCGAAAGCTGATCAATAAAACGACTGGCATGAACGTTGCACACGATTTAACAAAAGATAATCCCACTGCCGTAAAGCAGTGGATCCCCACCGGCTCTCGATGGCTGGATTCGATTATCTGTAGGGGGAAAATGGCTGGCATCCCCGTTGGTAAAATAACAGAAATAGCTGGCCTTTCATCCACAGGGAAGTCATTTATGGCTGCCCAAGTTGCAGCAAATGCCCAAAAAATGGGCATGCAGGTGGTTTATTTTGATGCGGAGTCTTCTCTCGATCCCGCTTTCTTAGAACGTGCAGGTTGTGACTTAAGCACATTAGCTTATGTTCAAGCCGTATCGGTTGAGAAGGTATTGGAGACAATTGAAGAACTTATGGCAGCATCGGTGGATACTCAATGGTTATTTATTTGGGATTCCATCGCAGCTACAGCATCAGAAAAGGATATTGAGGGTGATTTTAATCCTCAATCAAGTATGGCTGTGAAGCCAAGGATTTTCGCTAAAGCCTTCCCCAAGCTTACGATTCCCTTGGCCAACCAGCAGTCTGCATTGATTCTTATAAATCAATTGAAGACAAATATCACAAGCAATGTGGCGGAAGCAATGACAACGCCATTTATTGCCCCCGGCGGCAAAGCGATTGAGTATTTCTCATCGCTTCGTATTTGGCTCACAAAACGTAAAGCCAAAAACGCAATGGTCACTGATGATGCCGGCTTTAGAATTGGCTCGGAAGTAAAGATTAAACTTGAAAAGTCTCGTTTCGGCTCGGAAGGCCGCACGGCCACTTTCAAGATTCTTTGGGGCTCTGATGTCGGTATTCAAGACGAAGAAAGTTGGTTTACAGCTTTGAAATTGTCTGGAACCGATAAATTAAAGCAGGCGGGAGCTTGGTACACACTAGTGGATAAAAAAGGCAAAGAACATAAGTTCCAAGCCTCCAAGTGGATGGAAAAGTTAAAGGATGACAATTTCCGTCAATTGGTGCATGATTTGATGGATGAGGTTATTATCCATCGTTTCGACCAGAACGCCGCAGAGATTGATTTGGGCGAATAAAAACAGAAAATACTTGACAATCCTTGGCCTCCGTGTTATATTAAAAAGACACGGAGGTTTTTTTATGAAAAAGGTTATTTTGATTGATGCGTTAAATTTGTTTATTCGCAACTATGTGGTGAATCCCACGATGGATACCAAGGGTGTTCCAATAGGTGGATGTATAGGGTTTCTTAAATCATTGCAAAAGATTACAAGAATTCTGAAACCAGATCAAATTGTGATTTGTTGGGACGGTATCGGAGGGTCCCAAAAGAAAAAAGCAAAAAATAAGGATTATAAAGCCGGGAGAAAACCTCTCCGTTTTAATCGAAGAATGATAGAATTAGACCCAGCATCCCAAGAGCAGAACAGGGTTTATCAACAAATCCGCCTTTACGAATATCTCAATGAAATGCCTGTGGTGCAGGTATCGATTGACGGTATAGAGGCAGATGACTTGATTGGATACATTGTGAATCAGAGCTACTATTCCGGCTGGAAAAAGGTTATCGTCTCAAGCGATAAAGACTTTTTCCAACTAACCTCAGACGAGACAAGCGTGTACAGACCGATACAAAACACATTTGTTACAGTTGAATCATTGTTGGAGAATGACAAGGTTCATCCTAACAATTATGCACTTGCCCGAGCAATGGTTGGAGACAAATCTGATAACCTTCCCGGCGTTCCTCGAGTTGGAATGAAGACTGTTGCAAAGCTGTTTGAATTCCTTAAAGAGTCGAAACAATATGATGTAGAAGACGTAATTTCTTTATGCGTAACAAAGTCGAAACCAAGTGTTACGCACAAAAACATTATTGAAAATCAAGATCTCATTTCACAAAATTATGACATTATGCAATTGTACAATCCCATGATGACATACACATCAAAACAATCAATCGATTATCAAATAGAAAATTTTGAATATGATTTTGCAAAAATAAATGTTACCAAAATGTTATTTGAAGATGGCCAAGGATCTATAAATTTCAATGAGTTATACACATTGTTTAAGAGATTTTCCGCCGAAGGTAAAGATCAAAATTTAATAAAAAATAATGCTTGACAAAGTAATGCAAACGGGTTATATATTTATAGTAGGTTATTTTTGGAGGAAAATATGGTTAATCAAACGGAGACACTTTCCCGTTTCGGGAAAACGTTTCAAGAAAAGCTATGCCAGCTTATCTTGGAAGATCGCCCTTTCTGCGATCAAATATCAGAAGTGCTAAATATAAATTTTTTAGAATTGAAATATCTTCAAGTGTTTGTGGAAACAATTTTTAATTATCGTGAACGCTACAAAACACACCCCAGCTATGATATCATGGCCACAATGTTGAAATCCGGCCTTAGAGAGCACAATGAGGCAGTTCAAAAACAAGTGAGAGAATATTATTCTCGAATCATGTCAGGTTCAGTAAAGGGTGCCGATTTTATTAAAGAACAATCAATTGATTTTTGCCGCAAGCAAGTTCTTAAAGAGGCAATGATCCAATCAGTAAAGCTTCTTAAAACTTCATCTTTTGATGAAATACAGAAGATTATTGATTCTGCATTAAAGCTTGGAGTTGAAAATAATTTCGGTCATGATTATCTTAAGGATTTTGAACAAAGGTTCATAATTAAACCCCGCCATCCAGTCCCTACTGGTTGGGAGAGAATAGATGATATTTGCAAAGGCGGCCTCGGCCGTCGAGAGCTTGGTGTTGTTATTGCGCCAACAGGTGCGGGCAAGTCTTTTGTTTTGTGTCATTTGGGGTCTCAAGCTGTCAAAAGTGGAAAAACCACAGTACACTACACTCTTGAACTGGCAGACACAGTGGTTGGACAGAGGTATGATTCGTGCATAACTGGCGTTCCAATTAATGATTTATTTAGAAATAAAGAAAAAGTATTTGATGTAGTCCAAGACATAGAAGGCCAACTAATTATTAAGGAATACCCAACCAAATCAGCTACTACATCAACAATAAAGAGTCATCTTGAAAAGTTAAAAAAGAGAGGTATTGAGCCAGATTTGATTATTGTGGATTATGCTGATTTATTGAGACCAATAAGGTCATCTGGTGAAAAACGCCACGAATTAGAGAATATTTATGAAGAGTTGAGAGCTATTGCGCAAGTGTATAATTGCCCAGTTTGGACAGCATCTCAAACTAATCGCTCCGGTCTGAATGCTGAAGTTATAACAATGGAATCGATATCTGAAGCTTTTAATAAGTGTTTTGTCGCTGATTTTATTTTTTCATTGTCTCGAACAATTCAAGACAAACAGGCCAACAAGGGTCGAGTCTTTATTGCAAAGAACCGAAATGGTCCCGATGGACTGGTATTCCCAGTGTTTGCTGACTGGTCAAATGCATGCATGAAGGTGTTAGAAAATACGGAGGAGACCGCAGCAGACGCGGTTCCCGAATCGACTGCCACTGCTCTTCAATATTTGAAGAGTAAGTATGAACAAATAAAGAGCAAATAGGAGATTATAATGGTGAGATTAGGAGATATAAGTGTAAGAAGATTCAAACTATCAGACCAGTTTGTAAATCAATATAAGGATCAAAATGTTCCTTGGGGCCCGGTGGGATATATTACTTTTAAGAGGACGTATGCCCGCCGCTTGAGTGAATTTGATTCTAATGCGACTGGTACAGAAGAGTGGTACCAGACCTGCCGCCGAGTTATCGAGGGCATGTTTGACATTCAGAAACGTCATGTTGTAGCAACCGGCCTCGAATGGAACGATGCAAAGGCTCAAAGAACAGCAAAAGAGGCTTATGATCGCCTTTTTACTCTTAAGTGGACACCCCCCGGTCGGGGCTTGTGGATGATGGGCACTAAGTTTATTTATGAACGGACCGGCGCTGGCCTTTTTAATTGTGCTTTTCGATCTACTAAGGATCTTTCGTCAAAGGGTGGGTATTTGTTTGCTTGGATGATGGATGCTTTAATGGTCGGTATCGGTGTTGGGTTTGATACACTTGGAGCAGGAACATTGACGATAAACGAACCTCAGTGGACTAAAGATATCCACATGATTGAAGATAGCCGGGAAGGTTGGGTAAACTCTGTACACCTTCTTCTTGATGGCTATTTCTTGGGTAAGAAAGTGCCTCAATTCGACTACTCCTTAATCCGTGGAGCCGGTGAGCTTATAAAGGGCTTTGGAGGAACCTCAAGTGGACCAGATCCCTTAATTGAGTTGCATAAAAACCTAAAAGAGCTATATGATGACAAGATTGGCGAAGAGATTTCATCAGTTGACATTGTTGATACTGAGAACCTTATTGGCCGCTGTGTTGTTGCAGGGAATGTCCGCCGCTCTGCTGCACTTGCCCTCGGACAAGCAGAGGACAAAGAATATTTAACAATGAAGAATGATCAAGATAAACTGTATCACCACCGTTGGGGCTCAAACAATTCGTTTGAGGCTAAAGTTGGAATGGACTATTCTTGGCATGCCGCACAGAGCCAACAGAATGGAGAGCCCGGATATATTTGGCTTGAGAATGCAAGATTTTACGGAAGAATGAAGGATGGCGAACGCTATGATGACACCAAGGTTATGGGATTCAATCCTTGTGTCGAGCAACAACTTGAAGACGGAGAACTCTGCTGTCTTGTGGAGACCTTCCCCGCAAAGCATGACACTTACGAAGATTATATTAGAACTTTGAAAATCGCTTATTTGTATGGTAAAACCGTCACACTCATTAACACCCATTGGCCCGAGACCAATGCAATAATGCTAAAGAATAGAAGAATCGGTTTATCCCAATCAGGTGTTGTACAGGCTTTTAATAAATTCGGGCGAAGGGAAGTTTATGACTGGTGTGATAAAGCATATGATGAAGTTCAAAGAATGGATGAAGAGTATTCTGATTGGCTCTGTATTCCTCGTTCTGTTCGGATGACCTCTATCAAGCCATCCGGCACAGTCTCTTTGCTTAATGGTTCCACTCCCGGAATTCATTTCCCAGAAGACGAATATTATATTAGGCGAATTAGATTTTCGAAGAATTCTACTTTATTGCCAGCCCTCAAAGCTGCGGGATATAAGATTGAAAAAGATGCTTATTCGCCAAACACAATGTGTGTTGAATTTCCTGTTCATGAGCCTCACTTTACAAAGGGTAAACGTGATGTTTCAATGTGGGAGCAACTTGAAATTGCCGCACAATATCAAAATTATTGGGCAGACAATAGTGTGTCTATTACTGTCACCTTTAAGCCTTCCGAGGCCAGTCAAATCAAAGATGCCTTGGAGATGTACGAAACAAGGCTCAAAGCTGTATCATTTTTGAAATATGAAGAGACAGGCTATAAACAGGCCCCATATGAGCCCATCACCAAACAACAGTATGAAGAAATGATCGCAAAAGTTGCCCCAATTCAAAGAATTAACACTGACGAAGGCGGAGTTGGATCAAAGTTTTGTACAAACGATACATGCACAATTTAATGGAGGAAAAATGCATTTTAAACCGTTTAATCGGCACATAGTTGTCGATATTATTGAGGAAGAGCAAGTAGATGAGAGCGTCATTGTTCTTCCATCTGATTATGAAAAGCCTCTATCGCACTATGCCAAGGTTATAGTCATTGAGGTTTCAAGGGATTCAAAATTTTATGATTCTTTGGAAACAAATGATACAATATTGGTTGAGAGAAGAATGTTACATAAAATTGAAATTGATAACTTTTCTTTCTATTTAGTATTAGAAAATTATATTCTTGGGAGAATTGACACATGAAATTAACTAAGCAAGTTTTGAAAAGCCTTATACAGGAAGTGATTGGGGAAAAAAAGAAAAACTCCATGATCCTTCAAGAAATCGACAAAAAGTCGAAATATGATAGGATTATTTCGACTTTGGAAGGACGCCAACCGGAAATTAAGACGGTTGGAATGATGTCCGGTCAAAATCCAATGGTAAGATCAGTCTCCCCAGAGGAAAATGCCCGAAGAAAAAAAGACTTGGAAGCGGCTTTAAAAAAAAGAGGTCTTAAATTTGAGAGAATAGGGGCTGAATTTGGCGGCCACCCAGAACAATCAGTACTTATAATGAACCCATCTCAGTTTGATATGGATGTGTTGTGTAGAATGTTTCAACAATGGGGATTTGTTTGGGGAGAGCGTTTCCCAATGAACAAGGAACAGGATTTTATGGGCTTTACCATGTATATGATTGACTATGATCAAGATATGGGATGGAAAAAGGATCCCAAATCAAAAGAAACGGGCCGTGTTATAAAGAACGATGAGATGCAAGGAGAAGAGGACTTTAGTATAGACCCCACTTCCGGAAAGAAGTTTGGGCTTGAAATGTACGAGGGGAAATAGTGAATAAAAGCATTTATTTGTATGACGATCAAATTGGCCGTGTTGATTATGTTCAACACATGGGGTCTGACCTTACCGTTGTGAATAGCGCAAGAGTCTCTTTTGGGGTTGAAAAGCAGGAAATAGATCTTCGAGATAAAAGGCTTATAAACTATTTGATTAAACACAGGCATACTTCTACCTTGGAACATTGTGTCATTACGTTTCGGTTTGTTGTTCCATTGTTTGTAAGGTCTCAGCACCACCGCCACCGTACTTGGAGCTATAATGAAATTTCCAGAAGATATACAGATATCGGCTTGCAATTTTATACACCAGATGCCTTTCGAATACAGCATGAAACCAATCGACAAGCTTCTAATCCCAACGAACTCATTGATCCCGTTCTTATCCCCGATTTACACGATACAGGGTATGGAGTTACTGGCACCAGCTTGTTGAAAAGAAAAGTTAAAGAAAATGTTTCTTTATACAATCAATTGATAAAATCTGGTGTATGTCGCGAACAAGCTAGAATGATATTGCCTCAAAATATGTATACTGAATATTATGGTACGACAAATCTTAATAATTTGTTGAAATTCATAGATCTTCGGACACATGATGGTGCCCAATGGGAAATACAAAAAGTTGCTGAGGCTTGTTTGGAGATAGCAAGCGATTTATGGCCCATAACGGTTCGGTCGTATAGGAAACTCCGAGGTGCCATATAGGGACAAACTAAAGGTTGGCGATTTGGTCTTCATAAGTGCCTTTGGAAGATCAGTCCTAAAGCCAAATCCTGCTAAAGTTGGCATTATTATAGCTGGACCTTATGATAGGATGTATCAATGCTTAAAAACTAAGAATTTTATTAAGTACTTGACATATGATATTATGTTTGGAAATGAACTACTTACAGATGTTCCTGATGATTTTGTTAAAAGAATGGAGGATGACGAACATGAAGAAAATCCAAGAGGCTTGGAGAAAACATATAAAAGAGATGAGCCTGAAGGCTGATCCAAATCAAAGCCGCCTAAAAGTAGCTAAGAAAATGTTAGATTACTTGTTTTCTCCGCTTCAAATTGTTGACCCCGGCCTTGATGTCTCTTTGAGAGCAAGCGGCAACATTGGCTCAAAATATGGTTTTTTATACTGGGCAGTGTTTGGTTCAAAAAAAGAGAGACAAACGCAGTCTCGAATATATCGCCCCAAGCTTGGTTTGCAGTTTGCGAAACAAAAGGTTGATATGTTGATGTTGAAATTAACTGACGATGAAGAGCAAGTTTTATCAACAGACATTGACCAACTTATAGAAATTATTAAATCGAAAAATTACCCAAAAGATAAAATCCAAATCCCTGTTCAATTAACCGGCCATCCCGGGGTCGATCCGTCATTTGGTACGACATTTTTTTTCGGAACCGCTGCTAGTGATTGGGGCATGGGTGGATCTATTATGACCCCCGATGGGAAAAGTTATCTTTTACACACAATGGAAACTTTAAGATCTATTCTACCTAAAGCGGAGGTCGACAAGCTAGAAACCAAGGAAATTCATGAACTATATTTTATAGGACAGCCATACAAAGAACCAGAGCCCTTAAGTGATAAGGGTAAGTCTCATTTTTCCCCCAAAGCGTTTTCTTATCAAGATTTCCTTAAATCGATTGGAAGAGGTGATGCTTGATAAGTCACACATTCCACGCTAATGAGTTGTATATTGGTGGAAGTGTCGAAAGCCTTTTATATTCTTATATTACCGAGACGCCAATAATTATAGATCGCCCCCGACGACCCATGGAGGTTGACAAGTTACATTCTGATTTGGACTTTTCTTTTATTGGTTTTAAAAAAAATGAGGCAGTATATTCCTTGCGTCTGTGGGAACGTCTGTCTTTTCTTTTATCAATGGGTGGACTTTTATTGTTTCCGAACTCAATTGAAACTATAAGAGAGGAAAGTAATAATCTTATTGTTGTTACACATAACATGCGCCGAGTTGCGGTTACTTATAATAAGTTAAACAGACTTGACACAAAATTGACAAATTATACATGGATTTATGATTGGTTTGCTGTCAACTCTGGTGGGAAACATGATATTGATTCTTTAGATGGCGACGATAATTATCTTGCTAAGCAATTAATTTTCTATGCTTCAAAGAGAGCAGGCGTCCGTAATTCCAAAGATGTTGTTTCCTTATCGTTTACAAAGTCAGAAGAAATATTTGATATGGAATTTTCTCAGGCCTATGTCACTCTTAAAACAAGAGACCTGATGAAGCGCGCTGGCATTCGAGGAACAAGTAAGGGATATTCAAATGGCTTGCGACGATTTGAGCCAATCCGAATAGAACATACTCATAGAGAATATAAAGAGCAATTGATTCCAGATATGACTATCGGACAAATTTTAGATCTCCCTCGCAATAATGAAGGAAAATTATGCAAAATGACAAAAAACCTTTTCAGACGACAACTGCATTCCATTTAGCAGGTATTGTTCCAATAGCCGGCCAACCGCTTGATTTTAAAATGGATTTCCCAGACTGTATGATGCCTATTTCACAAAATTACACTTTAGTGGAACATGCTGTCTATGAATGCGCGATGGCTGGCTGTGAAACCATATGGTTGATTTGTAATGATGATATTGCACCCTTGATTAGATACAGGGTTGGCGATTATATTCAAGATCCAGTCTATGTAAATCGAAAATCAAAGTTTCCATCATTGCAAAAAGTACGAATTCCCATATTTTATGTTCCAATCCACCCCAAAGACAGGGACAAGAGAGATTGTCTTTCATGGAGTGTTATTCATGGCGCACTGACATCGTTACAAGTGTCTTCTCAATTGAGCAAGTGGGTGATTCCTGATAAATATTATGTCTCATTTCCATATGGTGTCTTCCCAGTAGAGGAGGTCCGAGAACACAGAAAAATAATTTCTTCAAATCGAAATTTTTATTTGGCCTTTCAAAATAAAACAGTGCAGGACAACTATTATTGCAGCTTCACTTTTGGCAAAGAGGAGTTCATTCAATATAGAAGGAACATACGCCAAAAGGGCACAGGCATGTATACTATGGATGAAGTGGATGAAAGGGGGATACCACGCTCAATTTTACCAATTGACAAGAGATACTCAGCACGGTTTTTTGATTTAAAGGATGTGTTCACGGATCTTGATTTGGGGTCCGCCTTGGTGGTTGAGCCCACAGATTTCATGAACATCTCATCATGGTCTGAATATCGTAATTATATGTCATCCCCCTTATCTGAGGTGGTTGTCCGACCATGGGAAGGAATTATGAAATATAAAGAATTTAACCCCATTGGCGTAGATACTGTAGACGAGTAATCTATTTATAGTATGTCGTGGTTTCAAAGATATAGAAAATATAGACAACTTGTGAAAGAGATAGTCTTCACCGCAGATGAGCTTGAATATGTTGAGTCTGTCATTGAAGATATTAGTCCTGAGTTTGCGAGACTACAAAAAGAATATTTAGAAAAAAGAAATATTAAATTAGAAACACAAGAATGCACACCATCCCAGCCAATTGCCCCCGATACAGCGCCTGTTCCCAGAGACAAATCACGTCTTGATTCAAAAGAGAATAAGCATTTTTCAAAGATGTATAAGATGATTGCAAAACAAATCCACCCAGATAAACTTGCAAACCAGCCCCGGACACCAGAGGTGATAGAAAAGGAAGAGATGTTCAAGACAGCGACAACGGCATATAGGGCAAATGACTGGCCGAAGTTTTTAGAAGTTGCCGAAAAGCTTACAATTCGTCCTCTTAATTTATGCGGGCTTCTTGAGGAGATTCCCAAAGAAACAAAAAAATTAAAGCAAAAGCAACAAGATCTTAAAGCAACATTTGGTTGGCAACTTTATGAGTGCAATGGCGACGAAAGGTGTAAAGAACAAGTTATAGCAAAAGCCATGAAACAGATTTATAACATATAGGAGTTAATATGTTTACATTAGAAGGTGATGAGATTAAATGCGATGCCAAGGTTAATTTTAAAAAAGACATTGAATTTCCAAAATTTAAAATTTTAAGATTTGTTGCGTTGCTTTCATTGGGATTGAACGTATTTTTGTTCTTATGTCTTTGGATTCTCGAAGCGAGAATGTCTAAGTTGGAACAAAAACATTATGACAATACTCCATTGGAAATAAAGTTCGGAAAAGAGTAACATAGTTACTATATGAAGCCAAAATTCTCGATAGGTCAAACTGTTGTGGTTGTTAAAAGTGTAGTTTTTCATTTAGATAACCACATTACTCGATCTGGCGAAATTGGAACAATTTTGGAAATTGACATAGTTAAAGTAGATAACTGTGGAACTGTTATATATGATTACATTGTAATGATAGCAGATAGAACATTGTTTTTTTATGAAGATGAATTGGCTCCATATCCCCCAATAGGAGGTTGAATGAATTTTGCTGGACATACATTAAGGGTGGTTTCACATTGTCCACCGTTGGAAATGGGAGAGTCTGTATATTGTATAGAAGATTGCCCTAAGAGGAAGATAATTAGAGTGTGGTGCCAAAGATTAATATTTGGCGTTAATGAGGTTATTTTTTCATATGGGAACCGGAACTGTTTCAAAATTGTTTAAAGTTGGTGATTTGGTAAGATATATATCTTATTATGACGATCCAGTCGGCCCATGGGAAATGTTTGGAGATCTAGGTATAGTTGTCAACATTCGTATAGTTGAGCAGCAATATCAAGTTGTAAAGGTACGATGGTTTTCTGATAATTCCGAAATTGATATGGCTTCTGAGTGTTTGACAAAAGTTGAGGTTTCTGGCTCCCAAGTCTTGACAGGTAGTCGATAGTGTGTTATAATAATGTTTTGGAGTTTAAATAATGGCATATTCAACAGAAGAGAGTCAATGGCTTTTTATAACTGATACAATCAGAAAGCTAAAAAGATTAAGTTATTGGATGACAATGCTTGATCCTCAAAAAGAAGGCGTCGAAGCCGCAATAAAAGAATTAGAAAAATCTCAAGAAATCTTACGCAAAAAGGTTGACAAAGATTAGTTAACATGTTATATTGTTATATGAAACGTGGAGGTTTTATATGAATGATATTAAGTTTGTGGGGTTGCATGCGCATAGTGGCGTAGGCTCCCCATTTGATGGTTTTGGGTACCCCCAAGAACACATGGAGTTTGCTTTCAACAATGGCTGTGAGGCGCTTGCTCTGACAGATCATGGAAACATGAATGGTCTGGCATACCAAATACAACATGCTAAAAAAATGGCATCTGCCGGAAAAAATTTCAAACCAATATTTGGAGTTGAAGCTTATTTTATCAATGATATTGATGAGTGGAAAGAAGAATTTGAAAAGCACAAACTAGATAAGAAGAAGGCGAGACACATCGACGCCGACCAATCGGGCACAAATGTGGAAAATGAGGGCGCATCTAAAAGTAAAAGCCGCTCAGCTATCAATCGCAGTCGACATCTCGTTCTCTTGGCAATGAACCAAGAAGGGCTCAATAATATTTTCAAACTTATTTCGGAGAGCTACACCGGTGAATATTTCTATAGAAAACCTAGAATCGATTATAATTTATTACGCAAGTATGGTAGTGGCATTATTGCTGCTTCTGCTTGTCTTGGCGGCGTTTACGCTGGTTGCTATTGGGAAAAGCGTGAAGAGGGCAAAGAAGCTGTTCTTGAATGTATGCGTGAAACGACCCAAAAAATGCTCGATATCTTCGGAGATCGATGGATTGGAGAACTCCAATGGAATGCAGTGCCCGAACAGCACGAACTCAACAATTACATTATCCAAATGCACAAAGAGTTTGGCATTCCCCTGATCTCCACCGCAGACTCTCACTATCCTCACCCGACAGCTTGGAAGGATCGTGAGCTTTACAAAAGACTTGGCTGGCTCGGTAAAGGAAAACCCGAGTGGCTTGATATGAACCTCCCCCTTTCCGTTGAAGAGATCGACTATGAACTTTATCCCAAGAACGGCAATCAAATGTGGGAGGACTATAAAAAATATTCTAAACAATGTGGAGTTGAATACGATGATAAACTTGTACTGGATAGCATTCAAGAAACTTACCGAATTGCTTTTGAGCGTGTTGAAAGATTTGATCCTGATGTTACCGTTCGTCTACCTGACTTTGTGGTTCCTGCTGGATATACTGCCGACGATTATCTTAGGCGGATAGCCAGTGAAGGTTTGTTTTCCTTGATGAAAATAAATTATCCCGATAGTTTTGGAAAGCAAACTAAATTCCGCAAAGATGAAACTGTCTTGGAATACGAGCAGAGACTCGATCACGAACTCAAGGTTATAGCGGATCGTGGCTTCTCAAAATACTTCTTGACTATGAAGGCCATTGCTGATAAAACCAACGAGATACAGATAGCAGGTCCCGGCCGTGGTTCTGCTGCTGGCTCTCTGGTTGCCTATGTCCTTGGTATCACACAGATTGATCCAATCAAATATGGTCTTCTGTTTTCTCGTTTCATGCGATCAGATGCCAAGGACTATCCAGATATTGACTATGATGTATCAGACCCAATGACACTTAAAGAAAAACTCATTGAGGAGTGGGGTAACAACACTGTTGTCCCGATTTCCAATTGGAATACATTGCAGCTTCGCTCTCTCATTAAGGACATTTCTAAGTTCTATGAGATTCCATTTAATGAGGTCAACAATGTGACCAACAAGATGATGCATGAAGCAACACCAATTGCAAAAAAGAAGCACGGCATCAAGGCTGGTGTTTATACTCCAACCTTTCATGAAGTCATGGAATATTCTGAGAGCCTTAAGAAGTTTTTCAATAAGTATCCTCATGTTAAGGACCACGTTCAAGCCCTCCAAGGCTCCTATCGATCATGCTCCAGACATGCCGGTGGTGTTGTAATAGGTGAAGAATTGGATAAGTTCATGCCCCTTATTGCCTCCAAGGGGGTAAGGCAAACCCCATGGTCGGAAGGCCAAAACGTTCGACAATTAGAACCAATGGGTTTCATCAAGTTTGACATTCTTGGGTTATCAACGCTCCGCATGATTGAAGATTGTATCTCTCGGATCTTGACTCGTCACCATGGGATTGAGAACCCTACCTTCTCTGACATTAAGTCCTACTACGATACCCACCTCCACCCGGATGTGATAGACCTACAAGACCAACAAGTCTTTGAGAACATCTTTCACAAAGGCCAGTGGATTGGTGTGTTTCAGTTCACAGAGAATGGGGCTCAACGCTTTGCAAAAAAAGTTAAACCTCGATCAATTATCGATCTCTCTGCTATCACTTCGATCTATCGCCCCGGTCCATTGTCGGCTGGTGTTGACCGTGACTTTGCCGAAGCCAAGGAACAACCACAGTACATTGAGTACCTCAACGACACCGTTCGCGAGGTCACTGAAGAAACCTATGGTTTTCTTATATTTCAAGAACAAATAGCCATGTTAGCCCATAGGCTCGGTCATAACTTGTCTTTGGACGAGGGAAATTTACTCCGCAAACTACTTACTAAGAAGGGAACGGGGAAAGGTAATGAGGTCAAAGACCGAATCTACAACAAATTCATTGAAGGGTGTAGACATAAACGCATTCCGGAAAAGGAAGCAGTCAATCTTTGGAGAACTTTTGAGTATTTTTCAGGGTATGGCTTTAATAAGTCTCATGCCGTTAGTTATTCTATCATTAGCTATCAATGCGCTTTTTTGTGTAATTATTACAAAGCTGAATGGACAGCAAGCTTCCTCGACAGAGAGCCAGAAACAAGGAAAGAAAAAGCGATAAATCTTGCCAAGCAGCATGGGTTTGCTATTCGAGATTTAAATATTAATACATCTGGCTATCGTTGGGACCTCATAGATGACAAAACATTGGTGGCTCCCCTAACAACGATCAAGGGTCTTGGCGAAAAAGCAATTGAGCAAATTATTGCTAACCGCCCGTTCGCCAATGCCGAAGAGCTTTTGTTCAATGAAAACATTGTTTATTCCAAATTTAATAAAAAAGCCATTGATGTGCTTTGTCGCGCTGGAGCTATGACTGACCTCATTGATGATAGGTTCACGGGTGATAAGCATTTCTGGTCTGTGATTTGTGTTGACAAACCAAGAAGCAAAAAGAAGCTTGACGAAAAGATCGAACTTTACCGACCTGAAGGTTCATTTACAGAAGAAGAGCGTATTGAGTATTTAACCGACTTAACTGGGATGTTTCCATTTGCCTTGGTTATGACAGAAGATGTCAACCGCCGGCTTGGCGAGCTTTACATTCCACCCATCTCTGAATTTGATAGGGACTTGGGGGTCTGTTGGGTTATTCCAAGACAGATTACAAAAAAGAAGACCCGAAATGGCAAACCATTTTATGTTGTTGATGTGATCGACGGAAATTCCGCCCAAACAAGAATTCGCTGTTGGGGCGTCGATCCCACTAAAGATAAGATTCATCGCAATCGACCTTATATGATTAGGCCGGCCTATTCGTTGGACTGGGGTTTTTCCACTCGAGGACCAGTGAACAAAGTTTGGAAACTGTTAGGATAAAATAATGGAGGTATTGTGAAGGGTGTAGGTATTGGAATATTGCTGTATATGACAGCACAAACATTGGCTTATTTTCAAACCAATGGACTTGTGATTTATAAGTGGTTTGAAGAGAATGTTATTCTGACTTCAATAATTCTTGGTCCAATTGTTGGAGTACTATTTGCATATGGTACCAAATATATATACCAAGACACTGAGGCACTTTGGGTTGCTAGGTTTTTGGGGTTTGCCTCTGGTTATATGATTTTCATTCCTTTAACGTGGTGGTTTATGGGTGAAAGCCCATTTACTTTAAAAAATATGCTTTCTTTCGCTCTTTGTTCCGCTCTTGTGGCAATTCAATTTTTTATGAAATAAATATTTGACAAATGTCTCAAACGTGTTATATTATATATGAACATGGAGTTATAATGAATACAAACCTTAGAATACAAAATACAGCAGATTATTATACAGCAAAAAGAAATATGCTAACGGAGCTTGGTCTCCGCGACCCAGCCACAGATTCGGATGACCCCCGCCAACGTCTCATGTGGAATTATATTGTTAGCAATAATTTGACTATTGATATTAAGTCATCCTTCGATTTCGTCGCAAATCTGGCGGATCATAGCAGCCTTTATTATAAATATTTCCAAGCGAGGGTAGCATGTGAGAATGAAGAACGCATTCAATCACTTTATGAAGAATTTTATGAATCCAATATTCCAATGGAAAGAGTGATCATGGGTTTTAAACTATCCGATGGCAAAGTATATGTCGCTGTTGGTAATCACAGATCTAGAGCACACCGTCGAGCCCAAATGAAAGGTATTTCGCCGAAGGGTCAAATCATCATTTTGGGCGATGATCTTATGCCCGATGAAGAAAAGCTTATGCATGGTCATGCCTTGGCATCAATGTCAAATACAGAAAATTTAAAACAAACTGATGCTGAGTATGAAGATGATATTGCACACCAACTCAAACAAGCGTGGTCTCTGACACAACAAGCTGATTCAACAAAATCTTCTTGGGAACAGGAAGATAAAATTGAGTGGGCAAAAGATTGGGTTAAGTTGACCAAGCCTCGATTTTGCAAAGAGAGAATGAAAATAAGACTGAGTCGTCTTGTGAATAGTGTGTTTGCTGATCATGTGGGCCAATCTCTTCCATTCCCAGAGAACAATGAAATTGATAAGAATCTTAAGAGATTTTGGCCAAGAGATCTTTGGAATCCAGACATTCAATCCAACATAACGCAGCTTAATATGCCAACTCACATTCAATTTTGCCAACGCATTCTCGGTGACAAATGGCGAAGCCGGTCAAATGCAACCCCTGTTAGAGATATAGTGTGGTTCGCTGTCCGCTGCGGCTCTACTTTGGATAAAAAAACCACTCATGTGGAGAACATCGAAAAAACTCGACAAACTTTTATCAACAATATGATACAATTAAACAAAAATCCAAATCACATTATGGGCGGATTTCCAATTGTTAAGAGAATTTTGTTTGTTAAGCAATTGGATTGTAATGATTATTGTGCCTATGAGTGGAACGATGCAAGGGAAGAGTTTGATGAAATAAATGAGATTAAAGTATAAAAATTTGCTTGACAAATCTCTCAAACGTGTTATATTATATATGTTCAAGGGAGGAATATATGAACGAACAAACAAACAGAATTTTGGAACTTGCGGATTCTTTGAATCCAGAGAAAGACAAAGAGACTCACATGAAGGAGTACATCACTTCTATCAAAGCATTAGAAGATGCCATGGAACCCTTTAAAGAGCAAAAGCGAGAGCTTCGCAAAGAGTATGATGATAATGGTTGGCTCAACAAAGAGGAGCAGCGAATGGTCACCCGAGCATATCGACTTCTCAAAGATGATATTGATATTGGAGAGCTTATCGATATGTATGATGCATTGCGAGGTTCTAAATGATATTAGGGCTATTACTTGCTTGTGGTGAACAGACCACAAATCCCGAACCCCTTTATATGACAAAGGAGTTCTACGACTGGTCATGTAGCGACTATGAAGATTTCTCAGAAATCGTAGTCAGCACCAACACTTGTGAAGATCACGAAACTGGCCTATATTGGCTCATCGCTGAGTCACATATGGTTTCTGGCGGAGGCCTTAAGAGAAAGCTCAATAAGGCAGACAATTGGAATATTGATTGTCTTTACCAAACTGAGCTTCCACTAATTGATGACTACTGTATTGAAGTAGAGGGCGTGACACTGACCGCCTATGTTGAACCAGCCACTTGGTCTGGTGCGTTATTTGGAGATTAATATGAAAGTTAAAATTAAAAAACTGCATTCCGATGCAGTGATACCAAAGTATGCCAAGCCCGGTGATGCTGGTATGGACTTGTACACTATAAAAGATGGCTATGCCGACAAGCATGGAAACATGGTTTATCACACAGGCCTCGCAATGGAGATTCCAAAAGACCATGTCGGTCTGCTGTTCCCCAGATCATCTGTGTCAAAAACCCCACACTCTTTGAGAAATTCAGTTGGTGTCATTGACAGTGGATATCGAGGTGAAATCATTATGAAATTTGGCTGGATGGAATCTAGTAACATTGAACCCCTAAACCTATATGAAAAGGGAGACCGCATCGGCCAAATTATCATTATGCCTCATCCGCATATTGATTTTGTTGAGGTCGACGATTTATCATCCTCGGATAGAGGTTCCGGTGGGTTTGGAAGCACAGGCCAATGAATAGAAAACAAAGAAGGTTGAAAAATCGCCAAAATAAAAAACTGAAAATCAAGCCAGAGTTGGAGCAAAAACTTGGGATGTTTGATCGTCTGCCAAATCATTGTTTGGCGTGTCTGAAGGCTTTTGATAAAAAGGACAAGTCGATGGTCAAAACTTGGTCAGTTGTTGTCAGAGAACAACAAGGGATAGTTAGGCTATATTGCCCCGACTGTTGGCAAAAGGCCACAGATGTTGTTGAGGCTCTTAAAAATGAAAATAATGATAATTGAACATGAAGGTCCCTTTAGACAAATAGGCTGGTATATAAAAGAAAATGAAACCGGCTTTTGGTGCTACTTGGATCCGAATAATAATATTCCGTTTAAATTTCCATGGAAATTATATACATACAAAATAATGGAGGAAGTATGAAAATTAATCCACACACTATTCATCGCTATGTTAATGCATTCGAGGGATACAAAAAAAGACTTGCATCGGGTTATAGAATCTTATCAACTAAGACAGCAAAGAAACTCGGAGGTGAGTACAAACAGGGCGATTCTGTGCCTTTGACTGAAGTTGACATTAAAAGGATAAATAAAGAAATGACAATTTTGGAAGGTAAAATCAAAGCTGCTGGCTTTAGCAGCCTGATAGGGGCAGATAATGATTAGTACATTAGCATTTGATGATGTTCTCTTAACCCCTCAATATTCAGAAGTTTTGAGTAGAAAAACAATTGATATTGGTAATTCACTTTCTGACAACATTGCGTTGGAGTTGCCCATAATTTCTGCTCCGATGGACACTGTAACCAACCCATCGATGGCTACAGCAATGCATTCAAACGGCGGCCTTGGTATATTACATCGATATAATAGCCCTCAAGGGCAATCAATGATGGTTGACTTTATTGATGGAACCAAGGCCGCCGCCATCGGTGTTTCTGGTGACTATATTGACAGGGCAAAGCGCTTAGTGGATAAGGGCGTTGAAATTCTATGCATTGATGTTGCTCATGGTCACCATGCATTGATGAGGCATGCTTTAAAGTCTTTAAGAAACACTGTTGGTTATGACATCCATATCATGGCCGGCAATGTCGCCACCCTCGCCGCCTTCGACGATCTTGCTGACTGGGGAGCCAATTCTATTCGCGTCGGAATCGGAGGAGGCTCCATTTGTTCCACCAGAATACAGACAGGTCACGGCATTCCAACATTTCAGTCTATAGTGGATTGCTCAAGGTCTGATAGAGATGTGAGACTCATAGCAGATGGAGGTATAAAGAATTCCGGCGATATTGTCAAGGCCCTCGCTGCCGGCGCTGATTTCGTAATGATTGGTTCTCTACTGGCTGGAACGATTGAAGCTCCGGGGGATATCATACACATAGGCGGCAAACAGTATAAGGCTTATCGAGGCATGGCTTCGGTTGAGGCACAAATCGATTGGCGAGGACACACTGCCTCGATTGAGGGCGTTTCGCATATGATTCCCTACCGTGGTCCCGTTTCTAGTGTTTTGTCTGAACTAGAAACAGGAATCAGAAGCGGATTTTCATATTCTGGTGCTTTAAATATTAGTGAATTACAAGCAAAAGCAAAGTTTATCAAGCAAACTTCTGCTGGTTTAAGTGAAAGTCACACTCACATTAAGGCGAGATACTAGTGAAATCTTCTCAAAAAAACAAAAAAATAGTTTTTGATGATACAGCCAACAGGCATGCCAAGTTAAAGATTCGTTTGCGACATGATAACCTCACACAAGCAGAGTTTTTTCGAGCTTTTATAACAGCATATATAGAAAAAGACCCGCTTATAATGCAATTTATTCATAACTACAAAGAGCACTACAAAGTTCAGAGCAAAAGATCACAAAAAATAATTAAAAAAGATCTTTTGGATGGTCAAAGCAAGATAGAACAATTTGGCCTTATTGAAGATGAATTAGAGGATATTTTTGATTTGATAGCCAGTGAACATCCTGATTTGTAAAAAAACTATTTTTTTAGCCTTTTTCTTGTTCTGTGGCATAATTATAGTGAATAACCATTTTAAGGAGTTTAGAATATTATGGCCAAAAAAACACTTTTGAACGAGGCGCAGGTACGCAGATTTATGGGACTTGCCGGAATGAACGCAATGACTGTAAGCAATGTTATCAAAGAAATGGGCTACCATGAAGCCGAAGAGGACATGGCTGACGCTGAAGAACCTCCAATGCCTGATGCTGAGATGGCTGGAGATGAAGAACCTCCAATGCCTGATGCTGAGATGGCTGGAGATGAACTACCAGCCGACGAACCAGCCGCAGAGGGAGAAGCCGAGGTGAACCCTGAATCTATCGAAGCTTTGCGATCAGCATTTGAAGATGTCATGGCCCCACTTGAAGCTGCCACAGCAGGTGCCGCAGAAGAACCAGCCGAACTGCCAGCAGAAGAACCAGCCGAACTGCCAGCAGAAGAGCCAGCCGAGATGCCAGCAGAAGAACCCGCAGAAGATGAGGAACTGGCTGAAGTTTCCCTTCAACTCTCAGAAGAAGAGATTGTGCAAGAAGTTGCCAGAAGGGTGGCAAAAAGAATTATTAAGGCTAAACGCGCTCAGAAGGAACTTAATGAAGCTCTGGGAAGAAAATAAATACAAATCCGCTTAAAGATTAAAAAACAAGCAAAAGGCAGGGTTTACCTGTCTTTTTTATTAGGAGGCTATATGAATTGGATTTTAATTTGCCTTGCATTCTTGATTGGAGTGCTTGTTAATAAATTATGGAATGTTACAATTTCGATGGGATATTCTGTTTTGTTGTTTAAACAAGTACAGGATGATTCTGTTAAAATGCTTGGAACCGTTGCCCAAACGTTGGCCGAAATAGAACAATTAAAAGTTCTTGAATTTCGTCGTTTGGGAAAGTCTGACAAAGAGATTGAAATTGCACGAACGGTTTATGGGTACCATCTAACACCTCTCAAGGCCGCCGCAATCCAAAATTTTATCAATCGTTTTCCTTATAGATATAAGAGTATTTTGCGCTTTTCTGATTGGGAATCGGCGATGGAATATTTAGATGAACTAATTAAAGAAGAAAAGAGAATTTCTAATAAAAACCGGAGTAAATATGCCAAAAAAAGCTAAAGAAGAACCCAAAGTAGTTGATAATGATTCTTTGAAAGAGAGTGTTGATGAACAAACCACAGCCGCTGCCCTATCTGGCCTGCTGTCAGATCTGGACAAACCAGAAATGAGAAGCATGGCTCTTTTTGGTGAAATAGAAGAAGAAAGAGCATCTGAGATATGTGTAGGTTTGCTCCTTTTGAGCCAAAAAAGATCGGAAGATCAGCAGTTGAAGCCGATGGAGTTTTATATTTCAACATATGGTGGAAACGCAGATGACATGTTTGCAATTTATGACATGATGAATGTGGCTAAGCAGAGTTGCGAAGTTCACACCTTCGGCATTGGAAAAGTAATGTCAGCAGGTGTACTGTTGTTGGCCAATGGAACCCCCGGAAAAAGAAAAGTTGGCAAACATTGTCGCGTAATGATTCATTCTTGTAATGCAGGTCAAGTAGGCGATATTCACAATCTTAAAAACGAAATGCAAGCAATTCAACACCAACAAGAGCAATATATCAATGCATTGGTGGAGGTTTCTTCATTGACCAAACGCCAGTTAAATCGACTTCTTGATAGAAAAGTTAATGTTTATTTGACAGCGCAAGAGGCTATTGAATACGGAATTGCAGACGAAATTATTTAGGAGATCATATATGCCAATAGATAGGGAATTTTATAATGAGGCATCCGCCGCAAAACTTGGTTGGGAACCAGAATGGTTTGGGTGTTCAACCTTTGATGATCGCCTGACCCGGGCAATCCGCAAGTGGCAACGCAGCCATGGACTTACTGCCGATGGTTTGTGTGGCCCAAAAACGTTTCGTAGGATTTTTACAGAACGTGAATCAATGATTGAGAAGGCGGTGTCTCAAGAAGTTATCCACAACCCTCAAGCCCATATCATCCATAATGGAAAAGAGTATCCAATTGATTGGCCAAAAGTTAAGCTTTGGACCGAACCGGGAGGAATCCCTTGCCGATCTGGGACATATTCTTCTTATGCTGGGCACCCTGATCGAAAGCCAAGCTTCTTCGTCACCCACTGGGACGTTTGTTTGGATAGCGAGTCGTGCATGCGAGTGCTTTCTCGTCGCGGAATCAGTATACACTACACCATTGACAATGACGGCCTCATCAGGCAACACCTCGATACCCAGCATGCAGCATGGCATGCCGGTGGTCGTAAGTGGAACCATAGTTCCATTGGGGTCGAAATAAGTAACGCATTCTCGCTGAAGTACCAAAAACGATATGTATCTCGGGGCTTTGGAGAGAGACCTGTGGTCACCGATGCCTATGTACATGGAACCAAATTAAAGCCCCATTTGGGCTTCTATCCGGTACAAATTGAGGCTCTTAAGGCACTCTACAAAGCCATTCATGAGGCAACAGGAATCCCGTTGGAGACTCCACTTGATAATAATGGAGACATGTTGACAAAAGTATCTTCTGTTGCAAAAGCAAATAAATTCAAGGGCTTTGTTTCACATTTTCATCTTACTCGCGGTAAAATCGATTGCGCTGGTCTTGACATAGCAAGGCTTCTGGAGGAGATCAAGAATGGACAATAAGTTAAACGAATTGGATTCAATGATTTTGGAAGCCCTACAGGAAAAAATAAATCCTGATCTTTTCGATATTGACAAAGATGGAAAAGTTAAATGGGATAACAAACCATTGAGACACCATCCATCAAATTATGCGAAAAAGTTAGCCAATTTGGCCACACCGCCGCAAGACCAGTTTAATGAAAAAGACATTAAAAAATTACTTTTAATGCTCAAAGAAAAGACAGCCAGTGCTCTCGCGAGCGGTGGTTTTTCAAAGTCCGCTTTGAGGTGGTCTATGGAACGAGCATCCGAAGCTGTAGCTGCTGGTCATCAGTCTGATAAGGAAAAGTGGCACGTTGCTTTGCATATTTTAACGAAAAGGTATGGTTTATCGCAAAAGATTGGTGTTGAAGATCCTTTATCAATGTATTCAACATTGGGTAATGTTGATCGAAAGACTTTTGCCAAAGTTGCGAGATCTGCCCAAAATTGGTTGAAATTTGCCCTTGATCTTGACCCCGCAGCATCTACAGACACTATTGCTTCTCGAGAGCTACCAGTACAAGATGACCATTCGCTATTGAAGATAGATATGAGAAATGCATCAAGTGAAGCTTCTATCTCCGCTTTTCCATCGCAAGTGGCCAATGCCATAAATGTGGCTTTTTCTGGTACTAGTAACTTATACCAGAGACTACAAGCAATAACAGACCACTCAAATGCATTGTTTGAAATGTTGAAAGAGCCCAATGATACAGAATTGTTTTCCAACATTAGTGCGATGGAGTTGCAACAACTTATGGCAAGAATGGTTTTGTTGGATTATTTCACTTCCATTGTTAGCGACATGGATGATGGTTCGGGTGCATATTTGTTTGAATCTTTTTTGGCCGCAATGGCCGGCGGAAAGGTAGAGGGAAAAGCAACAACAGGGCAGGGAAAAATGGCAGCTACAGATTTCTCTTTTCATGGTGGAGTCGCCGGGAGTGCCAAATATTACACTAATTTTAGCGGAATCCATCAAGCCGTTGGCGGATTCAAGCCGGGTGTCCCTATGCATTATGTTGTTGGGATCAAAAATAAAGAAAATGTTCATGGCGAAGTCGCCGTTAAAAGCGTTGATATATATTATTATAAAATTATATTGAAAAAAGCTGGACAACAGCCGAAAGTAAAGGATAAAGAAGGTAATAAAATAGAAAAGCTAACAAATGTGTGGGCTTATGCTTTTGACCCCGAAGGCGATCCCTTGTCAGAACCATGGAAGGTGTCTGGTGATTTGCATCTGGGTCATTCATTTTTGTATTCAGCTTCCACAAAGGTTGGGAGAGTCAATATCATTGGAGCAGGAGAGGCCCTTGGGCAAAAATTCAAGGATAAAATTCTTGAGGCTACCAAAAAAGTAAATAAAGATTTCGGTGAGGTTGTTGCAACCTTGGGGAATGTCGCAACTTCTGCCACAAAAGTTAAAGATGATGCAACTTTGTATACGATGAAGGGAAAACAAGCGGCTGGTGACAAGGCCGTTGCCTCTTTAAACGATTTAAATACATTTTTTGCTAACTTATATGACAAACTGACAGATATGGGCTATGAATCAAGCACGACTCAAAAACAATATACAAAAGAAAATCAAAAAAAATCACTAAAAGAACTTGACAAATTGATAGAACAGGTTATATTATATAAGAACACGGAGGAAAAGTGAAGCACTATCAAAACGGACAAGAACTCAACGCCAAAATTTTACGAGGTATTGATATTCTTGCAGACAACGTGGCATCCACGCTTGGCCCCAAAGGCCGCAACGTAATCTTATATCACAAAGAAGAAAATATTCCCGTTATCACTAAAGATGGTGTAACGGTGGCAAAGTTTGTAGAGCTTGAAGATCCATTTGAGAATGTCGGAGCGCAGATCATCAAGCAAGCAGCAGCCAAGACCAACGATACAGCAGGAGATGGAACAACCACCTCTACTGTCTTGGCAAGAGGAATACTTAGAAAAGCACAGAAATACCTTATGGCAGGGGTTTCGCCCATAGAACTCAAGCGAGGTATTGACCTTGCAGTGAGCGCAGTATGCAATAATTTAAAAGAAATGGCAACACCAATTCAATCAGAAGAAGACATTGCTCATATCGCAACCATATCAGCCAATAACGACAAAGCCATCGGCACACTTGTGGCCACCGCAGTCGATAGAGCAGGTAAGGACGGCTCAGTGTTGGTTGAGGAGGCGCGGTCTTTGGAGACAAGTTTGGACCTTATTGAGGGGTTCCGCTTTGATTCAGGCTATGCCGCCACCGCTTTTATTACGAATGAGCGCAACGGGACAGTTGAATATGAAGATCCTATGGTTTTGGTGACAGATGAAAAGATTGAAAGGGTTGACCAGATACTCCCCACACTTGAACTGGCAGCCAGAGAAAATCGCCCTCTTTTAATTATTGCTTCTGATGTTGTGGACCAAGCCCTTGCCGCTTTAATTATGAACGCAGTCCGAGGAACCATGAAGGTAGCCGCAATTAAGGCTCCACGCTATGGCGAAGAAAGACGCTCAATATTAAAAGATCTTTGTCTCTCCACCCGAGCCACTATGATTACCCGAGAGAACTCTTTGACCCTAAAAGATGTTAAATTAGCCCACTTTGGGGGGTGTAAAAAGGTATCTGCGGACAAAGGCTGGACAACGATTGTTGGAGGCAAAGGAGATTATAATGAAATCGATAAGAAGATTGAGGCACTTAAAACAGAAATTCAGCAAACTGAATCGCTCAAAGCTTGCGAAAGAATACAGGAGCGGATTACGCGACTTGCAAGTGGCATTGCTATTATTCGCGTTGGCGCTGCTACTGACGTTGAAATGATTGAGAAGAAGCACCGCATAGACGATGCCCTAGAAGCTGTGCGTTCTGCCCAAGAAGAAGGTATCGTTCCGGGTGGAGGAACAGCTTTGCTTCGAGCAATTCAAAATCTTGCTGTTGAGACGCAAAATGAAGAACAAAGTTTAGGTGTTAAAATAATTTTTGAAGCAATCGAAGAACCTTTGCGGCAGATGTCACTTAATGCCGGAGAATCCCCAGACATAATTATAGATAAAGTAAAAAACCTAGAGTTTGGTTGGGGTTATGACTTTTACTCTGGACAAGTCAAGGATATGTATCTCTCTGGGATCATAGACCCAGCCAAGGTTACGCGTTGTGCTTTACAGAATGCAGCATCTGTTTCTTCAACTTTAATCACAACAAATCATGCAATTGTTTGTCAGTAGTACTATTTACAAGTGATATGACTAATGACCAACAACACCAAGAGCTTCGAGAAATTATTCTGGAATTGAAGAACGACATCGAACGTATGGCCGAACGCCAACAAGAGATGAACGATAATCTTAAAAAGATTAAAGAAGCTGTATATAACCCTGACGAAGGTTTGTATGCTAGAATTAAAGCTCTTGAGCAGTGGAAAGAATCTTCACAAAAAATTACTTGGCTTATAATGACTACTGTCATTGGTTTGGCCACCACAACAATATATAAATTTATTGTTGGATAAAAAACCCAAAAATCAACTTACTAAATGGAGGTATTATGAAAGTAAGGTTGTCTTATGCCGTTGAATTGGATGAAGTGCCAATGAAGACACAGGAAATGATAAAACAATTAGAATATGAATTGAGCTTGCAGCGCGATGCGTTGTCGAAAGCTGCCTTAATTGTTACCGAAGAGAAATGCATATCAGCATCTGCCGATATGTTGGATGATGTGCGAAAAACCTTATCTGAAATCGATCAAGGCATTGCTGATGTTTACTCTATTTTAACTGGTTATGTAAACGTTTTAAAAGAACAGTCCGCACCAAAACCAACTCAAGAAGCTCCATCAGCCACAACGGCTCAACCTGCTCCCCCATTTCCAGTTGAAAGAAGCAAAGGAAATGATGAGGAAAATGATGTTTTCGAAGGGTGATCTGATTCACATTCCACAATCTGCTGTACTTTATGGTTTGGGTCAAAATTCTATATATATTAACAAAAAGCCAACTTTGGCTCTCTTCGTTAACTATGCTGAAGAAGGTTTTTCCCATATTATCATGAATGGTAAAAAGTGGTTGATCAAAAGTCGGGAAATCTATTTAACTTAAGGAGGATAGGTATGCTTGTAGAACTTGTAGAATTGCAACAAAGAATCAATGGTACATATGTATTGAATACAATTTATTTAAACCCAAAACATATTATTTATATTAGCGAAGATCGCCACTATGGCCAATTAGCTGAACAAAATAAATTAAATCTTGGCCTTGTGAAGGGTGCGACATTTAGTCGGATTAAGATTAATCAAAATAATAATGTGAATGAGATAACAGTTGTTGGTGACCCAGCTTCTATTGAACATAAAATTTTTAAAAAAACCAGTAGAACATTATTGAGAGGTTAATATGAGATATTTTGAAATCTATGCGTGGACAGATTGTCCCTATTGCACCAATGCCAAAGAACTTTTGATTGAAAAGCAACATCAATTCATGTTTTGTTGCCTAGATCAGTCTGACATTCTATTAGCCCATATCAAAACAAAGTGGGACTGGCAAACCGTTCCATTAATTTTGGAAAAACACACCACAAACAATGAAGTCAAACTTATTGGAGGCTTCAGCGATTTAGTTAAGTATTTGGAGGATGAATGCGAGTAGATAAACCATGGGGTTATGAAATTCGTTGGGCCGTTAATGATAAATATATCGGCAAGCTCTTGCGAATTGAGCCCGGACAAAAGTTGTCAAGACAATATCACCAAGAAAAAGATGAAACAATTTATGTTTTGGATGGCAAACTTGTTCTCGAACTGGGAATCAAAGAAAAACCGGTTCGGATTATAATGCATCCCGGAGCATATAGAAGAATAGAGCCCGGCACCATCCATCGCTTCGCGGCTCCATCTGATGGATGCACCCTAATTGAGGTATCAACACCAGAAATCGACGATGTTGTTCGACTTGAGGACGACTATGGTCGAGTAAAGTAAGTTATCACTATTTAGTATTATGAAACTTATAATGGAAAACTGGAGGAACTTCTTAAAAGAAGATAGTACTCCGCTTGTGGTGGTTTATTTTGGTGGATTTAAACCACCACACAAAGGCCATGTTGCTGTGGTGGAAGAATACCTATCCATGCCGAATGTTGAAAAAGTGTATATTCTTTTTGGAAATAGTCCGAGAAAGTCAATGGATCGTTCTGTTGTTTTAGATGGATCACATTCACAACAGGTGTGGAATCTTTTTAAATCTTCAATGTCTCAACCGGATAAGGTAAAAATACTTCCACCGACTTCATTAAACACAATGATAGCCGCCGCCGAAATGGCTTGGTTGCCTGAGTTGACTGGAAAACAAATAACTGCTGGCTTTGGAGCCAAAGAACCGAAATACGGCCAATCGTTTGTTCGACTTGTCGATTCGCTTTCTAAAAAGAAAGGTCACCCGGTGGCTTCTCCGGTGGCGGTTCCAACAAAAGTTAACCTACCAAGTATTTCGGCTTCTAAAATAAGGGAAGCACTTGCGGCGAAGGATGTGACATTTTTACAATCTGTTCTTCCATCAGGAGTTTCCATTGATCAATATATAAATATATTGTCCAACACTTGAGGATTCTTTATGAAACTTATAATGGAAAATTGGCGCAGATATTTGACAGAAGAAAAAACCAAAAATTTAGGTGCTATAGGAAAGTTTGATAAAACTGCCAACGCAGAACTTGTTTTGATTGATCTGGATGCATTGGGGCGGCAATTGCGCAATGTAAACAACATAGATGATTTCATTAAAAAGATCGATGATGTCAATGCTGTTTTTTCTACAGATCTCAAATCACTCCGTGGCAACATTGGTCAAATTGTGGTAGGTTACATCTGGGCCAATAATAATAAATACACAATGAAAGCTGCTCCCTCGATGGGGGGGTCCGGGGGCCCATGCATGAATACATTTTCAGTCCGCCGCTCTATAGGCCAAGGTTATGGAAAAGAACTATATAATGCCTTGTTGGGTCTCACATATCCACACTATATTACAGCAGACAGAACATCAGTGTCTGTTGGTGCTGGTAGACGATGGGAGAAAATAGCTTCTCAGACTTCTGACAGTGTTCCTTCTGATTCTGGTGGCTTTATAGGAAAGTTTGATAGAACAGCGGGGCCACAAGGAAAGGGCGGATTGTCTCCTAATTATCCTTTGGGGACAACGCCCCCAAGAGAAGACGATTGTGTAACATACGATAAGGATGAATTCCCCGCACTAGATAAGGGCTTTCGAGATGAAAAACAGGTTAGATATTATAAAACCTTGAAGGTCAATTTGGATGGTTGGTTTGAGAAAGAAGTTGAGAAGCTATTTGCCGAACCCGGATTTTTTGCAAAACTCCTTGGCAACACCCCCAAGACAAATGCGGAAAAGTTAAAGAAGAAGCTGTTAAGCGTTGGCATGGCAAAATTTTCTGATTTTGAAGCGAATCCAAGCCAATATGTAAAAGATGCAGAAAATATTTGACAAAACCTCATAATCATGTTATAATATATACATGAAAGAAAACACTATACAATTTGATTCTTATTTGCTTTGCAACCTGATCATGTCAGGAGCAGATTTATTTGACGGACACTTCCGGTCAAGCCAGACCAATCTCCTTACCAAAGCTGAAATTCAAGTAAGCATCACAGATGAACAACCTATCTGTACGATCCCGTGGCATCGCAAAATCGTTCTATCGTCTCGGTTTTTGAATAGGCCATTCCGGGTAGCACACCCAGCATTAAGGGGCTATTCTTTTGTCATTCATCGCTTTTCTCTAAAGGAATCATTAAGGGCAACGAAGGTTCCTTTATTGTACAAGATGTTGTATAAAATTGGAATAAATGCTTGACAAGTGACATGAAATGTGTTACATTACAGAACGGAGGACATATGAATATTTTTGTTTTAGATAAAGATCCGCAAATTGCAGCACAAATGCAGTGCGATAAGCATGTTGTGAAGATGGTTTTAGAATCAGCCCAGATGCTTTGCACTGTTGTGCGAGTACTTGGAATTGAGGCGCCATATAAAGCAACTCACAAGAATCACCCTTGCACTATTTGGGCTCGACAAACCCAACAGAACTGGGATTGGCTTGTAGAACATGCTCTTGCATTATGTAAAGAATATACTAAACGATATGGCAAGGTTCACAAGTCACAGCAGCACATTGAGTGGTGCCAATCACTGTCAATAAAATTGCCCGACTTTGGCCTCACACCATTTGCCCAAGCAATGCCTGAGCAATATAAAAATCCTTGTGTTGTGTCTGCTTACAGAGCATACTATATGGGGGAGAAATCAAAATTTGCCACTTGGAGAACGAAAAGTCCTCATTGGTGGACTAATTAAAACAGGAGGGTTTGATTATGGAAAAATGTGAATGCAAGTGTCACCATTGTGGTTGTTGCTAAATAAAACGGGGGCGCAATGGCTTCGACAGGGTAGAACTCGGAGGACGAGTGCAGGTAGGTAAGATACAACCTTAAAAGTTCAATTGCAATAACTGCAAACAATAATTTACACTACGAACAAGCCTTAGCTGCTTAATCGGGTGGCTGTCCGAGCCATCTAACCAAGAAGGACAAAACAACAGATAAGTTGCAAAAATCAAACAACTCGGTGCAACAGGGCAGTAAGCATCGTTTCATAGCTGCCTATCTTTGTTGGTTTGTGATAGTAAACTAACTAAGCCTGTGAATGACTCTATTCTAAGCTGCTGTGGACGGGGGTTCGACTCCCCCCGCCTCCACCATTTAAGGAGATAAGATAATGAAAGAAGTGTTAGCGTCGAAAAATTTTAGCTTGTTTTGTGCTATTTTAAATGGCGCGTTTGCAATTCAAGCGTTTTCTAACAACAATTGGCTATGGGGGCTTATCTGTGTAGCCTTTTGCATCTTTTGTGCAAACAATTATCGAAATACGGAGTGATAATGAAAACTGGAGACAGAATAAAAATATTAAGCTGTAGGGACAATACATTTGATACCGGAACAATCGTGGAAGTTTCAAATGAATGTGTAAAGTATAAACATGATGACATTGGAGGTCATTTTATAGTTTTAAAAAAAATGGTTCGCCCTTTTTGCGATGGCTGTGGTTGTGACCCATGCGATTGCGATTGGGGAAATCATGGATAATGCGGGTGTAGCTCAGTTGGTAGAGCATCACGTTGCCAACGTGAATGTCGTGGGTTCGAGTCCCATTACCCGCTCCATTATTTATTGGAGGATAAATGTTAAGTTTGTTAATGCTTCTGGCCTGTGGACCAGAAGTTGGTTTGATAGGCTACAGGGACAAGAATCCTGATACCGCAGACCAAACCGACACTCCGGTGTCGGAACCGTCAGGAGAGCCATCCTCCCCTGATACCGGGGTACCCCCACGGGCAGGGGTATCAGGGTATACTTATATGCACTTGCGACAGGTTGCCTGCCCAGCTTGTGTTGGAGAAAGTCAAGAGATTCGGATTTCCTTTGACGCAGAATTTCACCAGCCTATTTCGGACAGTCATACTGATTGGCTCCCGCAGTCAGGTGAATGTACGAACTCATTGGTCGGTGTTGATCCATCGACCATCCCAATGAATGTTGGCTCATCAATCATAGTCAGCAACCCCAACCACAGCTTCTCGGTTCCACCGATTGGCACAGGCTATTACCAGTCTCAAGATGTCTGGGAAGGACAGTTACAGCGTGACGCTGTGTATGAGGTTACAACAGATATGGGATCCTATGAGTTCATTTCAAGTCGTGGCTTTGATTTCATCGAGCCTCAGACTATGCTATATGTTGACCCATCGTATGCTTTTGCAGCACCAATGTATAGATCGGGGGCTTCCTTTAGCTGGGCTCCATCAAGTCCAAACTCTTTGTTTATGATAAGGGTTGCGGCCTATTCTGGCGATGGATCAGTCTATCTTGGTCATGCGACATGCGTTGGTCAAGACAATGGTTTCATGACCATTCCATCTCAATACATTGGAATCTTTCCTTCTGGAGCTTTGGCAGCTATTTATTTGTCAAGACACAAGATCGAGATGGTCGAGACAGACATAAATAATTCATATATTGAAACACACATGGAGTGGGAAGTGGTCGGAACAGGCTATATTCAATGAAAGTAGGAGATTTGGTAAAATATCGCCCAGTAAAAGGTTGGTACATGAATACTAAAATAGTTGGAATTATTGTACAGATCACAAAATTGAGCGTTTTTGTTCAATGGCCAAATCAAGCGGGTAGAACTGGTTACCACAAAAAAGAAGTTAACGAAGTATTGGAGAGAATTAATGCCAAAGAAAAAAATGGATAAAAAGGGGGACGTAGGAACGATTGACAAACAGAAAAATAAACTACAGCCCCCTCGAAAGTTCAAAGTAATATTGCACAACGATGATTACACATCGTTTGATTTTGTGGAAAAGCTTCTAATTCACCTTTTTCACAAATCGCCCCTTGCGGCAAAAAATATTGCCCAATCAATTCACAAATCAGGCAAAGGCATAGCAGGAGTGTACCCAAAAGGCATTGCAGAAACCAAAGCACATCAAGTCAATGCCCTCGCCAGAGCGAATCACGTTCCCTTGATGTCAGAAATTGAACCTGAATAACTATATATTAATGAGGCACTTATGAAAGATTGGATAAAACATTTATGTCTTGCGTTTGTATTTTTGAATTTATTTAGCGCGGGTCTTAATTTCGTTATTGGCAATGGTTTGTTGGTAATTATAGTGAATTTGATTATTGCTGGGGTTTGTTGGCATGCCTATGTTAGCTGCGAATAAAGACTATGTAAGGTTGATCATATCAGATGTTCATCTTGGGAGCTATTATTCCAAGGAAGAGAAGCTATTTGAGTTTTTACAAACTGTTGAGTTTGATGAGTTGGTTTTGGCTGGTGATATTATAGATTTTATTAAGATACCGCAATTCACCGAGACAACGATAAAGATTTTTGATTATATATCTAAATTGAAAAAAAAGATAATATATGTTGTTGGAAATCATGATATAGCTTTTGAAAAATTTGTTGGAAAACAGTTTGCCCATATTGAATTTGTATCACAATACGAGTTTGTTTATGGTGGACGATCATATAGAATCCAACATGGTGATCAATATGAAACCGGCTTGGTTCATTGGAGATATATGATGAAAGTGATTTCGGTTTTTCACGACATGTTAGAAAGATTTTTTAAGAGAAACCTTGCTGCCCTTCTTGTCAAAATGTTTGTTAAAAAGAAAAAAATAAAACGAATCTGGAATATTATCAAGTGGAATGATGACGTTGATGTTTTTATCATGGGTCACACTCACATACCAGAGGTGGTTATATGGGTCGACCCGAGCGAAAACATTAGAACCTATGCCAACACTGGCGATTGGGTTGAGCATTCCACTTATATCATTTTAAGAGACAATAAGTTAAGATTAAAAAAATATTTAACGTAATCTTGACAACTCGCCAATGGTGAGTATAATATACAAGTACTGCCTAAATGGGGTACAATACCGGTCATTACTTGCTAATAAAGGAGAAAATATTATGACACAATTAACATTACGACCCCCCACTCTTATGGGGAGAAATGCTTTCGAGCAAATCTTCGATCATGTTTTTGGAGATCAAAGAACAATGATCAAGCAATCGACATCTGGTTATCCAATTACTGATATTTATAAAGATGAAAACGATAATCAAATAATTGAGATGGCTCTTGCTGGATTTGTCAAAGAAGATATAATCATCGAGGTGAAAGAGAACAAAATCTCAATCAGCTACCAAGCAGAGCCATGGACAGGTGATGATAGACCCGCAAGGCGCATCGCAAAGCGTTCTTTTAACAGAAGCTTTGTCGATTATAATAACAGATTTAATCTCAATGAGTCTGTTGCTGCATTTGAAAATGGTTTGCTACACATTACCATACCATTGAAAAATGAAGTGAAGCCTCGAACAATTGTAATTCAATAAGTTAAGGATTCCGTCGTTATTAATGGGTCAAAGCTAAAAGCTTTGACCTTTTTTCTTTTTCTGCTCATAGTTACTTATGGGGGGGATTATGAAATGTCTTTTGGGAGTTTATTGCTTGGCTTGCTTATAAGCTGTAATGTTAGGGTAACGGAAGATCCGTTTAGCTTGGAGGTTGAGGCGGTTCCGACATGTCACAAAAGCACAAAGGGGCTTCGGTATGCGAACAAATCATCAGTTCAAATCAGCTTTATGGTTGGAAACGCTGAAGTAGGAAAAGCATCAGGTAATTATTTTAAATATCGAGGAAACACTTTTATTCTTACAGCGGCGCATGTTGCCGATGCCTCAAGAGATGCAACATTGATAGTCAAAGAGCGAGTTGGCATTGATTATTCAACTGTGAGGGTGGCATATTCCAGCGAAACAAATGATTTGGCAATACTTGTTCTCGATAAGGAGTTGGAAACTGTAGATCCAATAAAATGGAAGAGAAAAGATCGCTGGGATGTGGATGTTGGGGACTCATTGTATTACACTGGACATCCAATGGATATGGATCACCTTTCTTTTGAGGGCTTTGTGTCAAGAGTGTATTTGGACACAATTGTGATGCAGGGTTTTGCTTATATGGGCTCCTCCGGTTCTGCTGTTTTTGATGGGAGAGGACGCGTGGTGGGGGTTATATCCGCCATTAAGTTTGATGTTCCGGGAGGTGCCTTTCCACAATTGATTCCCACAATGGTACTTGTTGGTCCAATTAGTATTTTACACAATGGTGAACTACATAATTTATTGGAAGAAGCCAAGAAATGAAAAGATTTAAGGTAGGGACATTGCTGGAAGACAGCGGCAATGTTGGGATGATTTCTGCAATATTACCCAAAGGCTGCGAAACGTTTAAAGGATACCATAAGATTAACTGGCGCGATAATTATGAGATACAATATGCAAATAGCACAGTATATATAATAGGTATTGTTGCGTTTCACCGCTTGGTGGATCAAGGACAAATCAAGATTATAGATAGTACTTCTGGGGTACCCCCCTCCCCTGACAAGTAGTTATTTCATCTTATTGCCTTGACAACTACTTACAAATGGGTTATATTATATAAGATACACGGAGTTATGATGTTGCTAGAAAAACAATCGAACATGCTTAAGCAAATTGGACCCTTTGAGAGAGCAAAAACAAATTTAGACAAATTTGTTTGGAATTTTATGATTTTTTATACGACAGTCACAGTCGCCAAAGCATGGCAAGCGGTGGAAGAAGAGAAATTAGAATCCGCAGAGACGATTGAGATGACGGCAGAATTGACAATTCGCGGAGTATTTCAATTAATACTGGAAAAGGACAATGGAGTGTGGAACTGAAATAGATCCAAAATTGACTGCGGAATTGGAAGATCTTGGTTTTCCCGCCGTTGGCACTCTAATAGAGTATGGTGACCAAATGTTCCATGTTATGGGCTATCACTGTTGGTGTTGGGATTTTGTTTTGGACGTTAAGCACGATCCAAGAGAATTTTATGATATAATTTTGTATCATATTGGTACCGCGACTTGTTCGTCTTTTCCCTACATGAAGGTTATAAGTTCCGCAACAATAATCAAAACAGGAATAGAGTAGATGTTTGATGATAAGCACGAATATATCTCTCTTTCATCAAAAGAAGAGAGAAGCAGATATTGGACAGGTCGCCTTGTTCAAGCAAAAATTCCAATTAAAAAAAATTTATTTGAGCGTGTACCGGCTGATATGATTGGTTTGGTACTCAACATAGAGGAGAAACACTATGGATTTGCTTATTTATTGGTTGTACGGTGGGCAGATGGTTCCATCTGTCCCTGTTATCAACACAGCGTATTTACACATAATAAAGGAGAAAGAATTGACTAAATTTCATAATCAGAGCAAAGCTACGAAAAAAGAAGTTAGAGAGGGTTTAATGGCCTTGGCCGCAACAAGTACTCCCAACAGATTCAACGTCAGGTTTGATAGTGATGGGTCAGGGGCTTGTGTAATCCTAATGGTCGAAAGAGAGAAAGGGGAAGATTCTGATGGCAAATCCCCATTTGCGAACTGGCCAGAAAAACCAGCCAAGTTCATGGGTTGGAGGACTATATATTTACATGTACCAGATGGCTACATTGATGTTTTTTATGATGCCGACGGTAACTATAAAGTGACTGCTGATGCATAATAGGACATTTTTTGTCCTCGACACCCTTGTTGGATATGATATATTATTATTACCCTTTGGAGGAAATATGAAAAAACGCAATAATGAAATTAATATTAAAATAAACTTATCTGATGATTTGCTCAGCACACTGGCTAATATTTTTATGATGGCAAAATCACCATTACCAATACAAGCATTGGTACAGCAGAGGCCTTCTACCGAGGTACCCCCCTCCCCCGTTGGCTTCAGGGTACCAACGGATTCTGAAGATGAATAAATACACCTATGGTCAATGGACAGTTCGGTGTTCATTTTGTGGCACCAAGGGGCATAATATAAGATCATGTCCTCATATTGTTGATGCAGCCAAGGATCAAGACTGTAAACATTGGGATGCTTTTCAAGTATCTGTCGCCCAAGCCGAAATCGCCCGAAGGGAAGAACTTGCCCAAAAGCAATTAAAACCAAGATCAACACCTCGTTGCGGATTTTGTGGTAAAAAAAAACATAACAGAAAAAACTGCCTCAAACTCAAAAAAACAAGGAAGCAAATATATAGAGCCAACGCTCGTTGGCGGAAAAAATTTGTAGAACGCATTAACACTCTTGGGATCAATGAGGGTGCTTTAATACAAATAAAAGGATTACCAACTGAAGCAATTTTGGGAGGCACAAGGCAGTATTTTTCCGCAGGAGGTTTGTCACCCAGTAGTCATCTTGGGGTGGTGGAGTCATACGACCTTGTTTCTCTTAATGTGTTTTGTAATTTTCTTGGTGTTTGGGACTATAGATCACAAGCAAGCGTCAAAGCCAAGGTCACAACAGAAAAGGGGTTTGTGTCAATTTGTTTAGGCAAGTTTGTCGGCGAAGAGTTGTTTTATAGAAACGCCTTTTTCCCTAAATACGGATCCGCCAAGGTACTTACACACTCTCAATGGCATGGGGCAGATGATTGGATTTATGAGGATTTTGTCGCACCCATTGAATGGCTTATCAAGACTCATAGTATGTCCGAATTGGAGGATCTAAAAATCATGACCCTTATTGAAAAGTGGACATAATTTGTCCTCGACAATATATTGAAACAGGCTATATTAACTATACACAACAGGAGGAAAAGTGAAATACAACATATTGAAACTTGAGCAACATCCGAAAGGTTCGGTTCATTGCTCTGCAATCAAAAACAATAATCGAGTCGAGACTTATGAGTCAAGATTCAAGGCACAACAACAGATCAATAAATTAAAAGCCAACAATACTATGGCGAAATATATTATTGGGAAACACTGGAGATAAATTATGGACAATTACAGAGCAATTGGTTTGGCCGAGGGTTTTATCGAAGCTGAAAGCCACACTGAAGTTGTGGAAGCTTGGCAACATCTCATTGATTCCGGCATTTGCTGGAACCTTCAGGGGTGGTTTGGTAGAACAGCAATGCAACTGATAGAGCGGGGGATTTGTATCCCCGCAAAGGAAAAATGAACCATGAAGGTGGGCGATACAGTAAGAGTTAAACAATCTGAAGCCGTTGGCTTGATTGTTTCTCCAGTTAGTTATCAAGTTGACAATATTCCGAGGTGGGTCGTCCACCTCGCAGCCACGATGAGAGAGCATATCTTTCAAGAAAAGGATTTGGAAATAATCTAATCTACTACCCAGAAGGAGGGGTGCGAAGTGCAATTGTTAAATACAGAAAATGCAAAGAAAGGGCTATTAGTTAAATGGTATTCTCATGTCGAATGTCGATGGTTGATTGGAATCGTCACAAATACCCATAGATCAGTAATGAACTACAAAACTGGAGAGTGGGCTTGGGACAAAAAAGCAGTCGAGATACTTCTTAACGGAAATGAAATTATTTATGATATGGAACAGAATGATGAGGTTTATTTATTGGAGGACGATGATGAGGAAAATAATTAAGAGGGCAATAATTCTTTCAAGAAAGAATAGCGAATGGTTTGCAGCATCAAATCAAAAACAACCAGCAACAAAAGAGGTGAGTAATGAAGACGAAGAGATACGAAAGGGTCGTGTGTAAAGATGGGTTTTCAATGAGCGTTCAGGCTCACGAAACGGCCTATTGCACCCCAAGAGCAAATAGTGCCGAAATCTACACAGAGGTGGAGGTAGGCTATCCAACACAGATAGAAGAATTGCTCATGCCTTGGTGCGAAGATGAAGAAAAACCATGTAATACGGTTTATGGCTATGTTCCATGTCATCGAGTATCACTTGTGATAACAAAACATGGAGGCATGGTGCGGGGCGAAGTCCCCAACGGAGTATTAATTTATGACCAAATCGGACAAAAATTGTCCTCGACAAAATGATGAGATAGGTTATAATGTAGGAGAATTGGTGATGGTACATGGGATTCATTTAGGTATCATCACCATGTTTTACGCTCCTCGTGGGCTGTGGGTCATAAGACTCGTTCACGATGGACAGGAACTCGCCCTATTTCGGGATGATTTTGAACCATTTGTGTTCAAGGAGGATGAATATGGAAATGACAATGATGGAAAAGCTGAGATATGCCCCCAAAGAGGGCGATGTGTTGATCTATCTTGATGGGTCACATTTGCAAATTGAAGAGATTAAAAAAACTCACGTCAAGCTTGTAAAATCAGGCTCTGATGAGGGTCTGCCCCTCAAGCCTGTAGCTCACATTAGAACTGACTTAATCAGGAACGAGTGCTTCCTTTGTCGAAAAACGGACAAAAAATGACCTCGACAATATTTTAGAATAGGTTACATTATATACGAACCCCAAAACAAGGAGTTAACATGGATGTTTGGGTAGTTATAGATAGATATGACCACTGTGATAATATCGTCACAGTCCACATGACCGAAAAGGGTGCTATGATTCACACTTATGGCATCTTACTTGAGTCTTATGAGAGCATTTGTGAGAATGGTTATTATGATGATGTCGGAGGCTTAAAAGAAGAGTACCCCGATACTTATGAGTTTGTCAAGAAGTATTGTGGAAACATCGAAGAAGCCAAGCTTGCCGATTTGACCAAGCATCAAGTTAACTTGGCCTGTTTCTGTGGCGAGGGGACTGACTGGTCAACCGATGTGTCAATTGAAAAAACTCGGTTGGTAGCATGAAGGTCGGTGATTTGGTAAGGCTCAAGCCCCACGATGACGGCTACGGAAACTTTTACCATTCTAAGGTTGGTGTTATTTGGGCTATCGGCTCTCCGAACCCAATAGCGAGAGTCCTTTGGTCTGATGGTCAACAAGGAGCGATGCACCCAAAGTTTTTGGAGGTGATAAATGAAAGTCGGTGATTTAATCAAATGGACAGACTACAGAGGTGATACCCCTGTGGGGTACGTTGGCTTACTTATCAAAGACCTAAAGGACTATTGGTCAAACCCATCGGACTGGAACGATTTTTATGTCCTTTGTGAAGGTCAGTATGTCTATTGGACTTCATGGCAATGCGAGGTTTACAATGAACATCGGTGATTTGGTTATAGATAAATCTGACAATTGCCTATTGATATATTTGGGCAAAGTGGAGATTGGCGGCGACCGGAAATATTCCTATATTTTTGTAGATATTGAACATCTACAAAAATGGGATTATGATTGGGAGAGTGTAAAACATGTGGAGGCTGTATCATGAAAGTAGGTGATTTGGTTCAATGCTCCCATCTTAACTTGGGAATCATCATAGAGAGAAGCACAGCCAATCATAAACATTGGTGGGTTTATTGGGTCGGCGGCGAATCATGGACAATCCATGAGCGGTTTTTGGAGGTACTATGCAAGTAGGTGATTTAGTCAAAATAAAGCCTTATTGCGTCAACGGCTCTCAGTTTGCTGTGGTAATAGAGGCACCAAATGTCATTAACTGCGTAAAGGTGGTGATTATGGGAACGGGAAAGAAAATCTCATCTCTGGTGTCCAACTTGGAGGTGATAAATGAAAGTAGGTGATTTGGTGAAAACTTGCGGCCCAAAGGGGATTGTAGGGATTGTATTGCAAATAGACGGTAATCAAATAGAGTGCCTATGGACTGATGGAGATCAGTCGTGGTGCGGCACGTGGCTTGTTTCAAGAGTGGAGGTGATCAATGAAAGTAGGTGATTTGGTTAAATACAAAGGTCGATACAATGGCCAGTTGTTTATAGTTATTGACATCAAGGCGTTTCCGAACACAATCAAGGGTAGCGACTGGCGTGTCAAGTGCATGAGAATCTCCGATGGGTTTTATACCAGATACAGCAAAGCACAAACTATTGAGGTGGTGCATGCAGGTGAATGATTTAGTCAAGGTAAGGGGTCACACAGTGGAAGAATATGCGCTATTGGTTGAAATAGGCAACAAGAATGGGTGCAATTGGGTTCGGGTGCGATATTTTGATGGAGAAGAGGAGATCCTTCACCCCACTCAAATCACCCCTGTTCAGAAAACCGGACAAAAAATGACCTCGACAATTTGAATGAACCGGTTATATTATTATCACAACTTAAACAGAGGTGACTTATGCAAGTAGGTGATTTGGTAAAGCATATTGATAAGAAGAGTTTTGGTATTGTCACCAAGCTATTGAAGCTCCATGGCAAGAACCGAACAGTTTGGGTCTACTGGCCTGCTGAGGGACTTAAACAGTATGAAACAGATTATTATTTGGATGTAGTATGCAAGTAGGTGATTTAATTGGCCTTGGTTGGAACGGAGTGTGGAAGCAGCCTTTTGTAGCAGTGATAAAAAAGGTACATTGGCTTCCTGTGAGTACCGAAGGCAAAATCCATGGCTATACAGTATATATTCCAGCTACAGGAAAAGAAACATTCATAACACCAAGAGATGTGAACCTATTAAGTGAAAAAGAGTATTCAAAATCGGACAAAAAATGACCTCGACAGATTAAGAGAACAAGTTATATTATATATGAACCCACAAAGAAGGAGATAAAAATGCACTGTGGATATTGTTATGGACATGGACACAACAAAATGGGATGCCCGTCAGCAAAAGCTCAAGCTGATGCTGTACTACCCCAATGGAGGGAGTGGCAGAACATGGAACACGAAAATGATTGGGCGAAAGACTCTTATTATCGAGCAGGTCGCCATTTTGATTGGCCTTATAAGGCTACAGAGGCTCTTGAAATTCATTTTCAAAAGCAAAAACGAAGCAGAAAGGCTAAAATCTGCAACTTTTGTGGAGAAACTGGCCATAACAAGCGAACCTGTCAGGAACTTAAAGACTTCAAAGCTGAATTGAAACAGGGAACTATAGGGTATAGAAAAGCTGTACTTGATGCTATCTCTAAAACTGGACAGGGCATCGGAGCCATGTTTGAAGGTGAGTATTCCAATTGGAACTCTCATAAAGGTGAGTGGGATGAGGGCAAGGCCATTGGCCTAATCACTCATATTAATTGGAATCAGATTAGCCTCTTCGATGTTGAACAGCATGGCGAAATAACCCTCAGAGGCCAGATTTCTTCAAATATCTTTTATGCTCGTTGGGTTCATGGCCACAAAGAGGGGATAGCTCCAATGGTCGGCTATGACATCGGGGAAGAAACACTTTTGTCAGTTGGCTGGCGTGGAGCAAACAAGACTCTTATAGCTCCTTCCCCCAAGGTCAACCCCCCCGATGGGTGGGCAGAGTGTGAAGACGCTGCTTTCAAGGCACATTTAAGGTCTGCCCTGTCTGGTCGCAAGTCACAGAAGAAAAGTCAATTCAACCGCTACGATTTGGAGAAAATCCAGAAGTGGAAGGAATTCGGACAGAATATGTCCTCGACAAGTTGAGAGAACAGGTTACATTATATACATCACTCAAACAATGGAGGTCAAATGAATGACCAAGCTGTAACAAAACTAATCAAAGTCCTGCTCGATGGGTCGAACGCATCTTCTCGACTCAAGCGGCAAGTCCGACACGCTCTTGACCCTGAACATGTGGCTATCTGGTGGCATGTTTCCGATGTTGAACACATCGCAGCAATGGAAGAGGAAGCTTATGAGAAACCTATCGGCTCAATCTATGACCGCTCACAATTCCTTGACTTGCTGGAGGACGTTTGCGAAAACTCCGAGTGTGGCGTAACTGTCGAGACAGTAGAACATGCTCTTGAATACTACAAATTATAAACATAACCAAGGAGACAACATGTCAAAGCAAACCACATTCATCGTCAGCGGATATGTAGAACGTCACTACCGACTTGAGATAGAAGCCTCTTCTTATGAGGAAGCAGAAAACAAAGGATATAATATGCTAAACTGTGGTGAGCCATCTCACCTTTATGACTATGACGCTGGCACAAATGTCATCGTAGCTTATGTAGAGTGCGAAGACCCCGAATGGGATGAAGAGTCAGAAGAAGAATTATAGACCGGACAATTTCTGTCCTCGACAACACCTGAGAACAAGTTATATTATATATGAACCTCAAAGAAAGGAGCTAACATGGCTTATCTAAAACCAAACATGACAGTATTCATGGCCAACAATGGCCAGCCCATCTATTCGACTATCGACAAGGTTGCGTTCCGCAAGTATTGGGGAAAGAAACGTGACAAGCAGACCGGAAAAATGAAACGTGCAAGACGTTCCATGCCCTATGCAATCTGCACAGTTAAAATGTCATCTGATACCCAGATACCCACAGGGGCGCAATTCACTATCGCTGGCTATCAGCTTCGCAATGTAATCATGAAAGGTGAGAAAATCCTGACCTTCGACCAGAAGTACGTTGGAGAGTTTGCCGATGAGTACGGCAACGAGTGGGTCAAGCGTATGATACTTGAGGAGTTTAAACATGAGGACGAATCAAATGAAAATCGGTGATTTGATAGACATTGACAACTACGGAACCGGAGCCATAGTGGACATGTGGTACGATGATGAAGAAGATGTCGAGCGGGCTACCGTTTGGCTCATAGCACAACAGAGGTGGATTTTTATTCACTCAAAAGAGTGGGAGGTCATCAATGCAGATGAATAATAGTACAATAAGGGTTGGTCAACTGGTCAGAATCAAAGGGAAATCGTCTGGAGATCCCTATAACAAGATTTATCTTGTAATCGGTAAGCATGGCGAAAATTGTGAGCTTCTGGCTGTTGATGAACACAAGAGTTCCAATGTACGCAGATGGTGGACAGCAAATGGTTTGTCGGTGTATGTATGAAAACAGGAACCTTGGTAATTCATGACCTTTGGGGTCTTGCTGTGGTGCTGCGAAAGGTCAGCCCACACGTTGACCGCTGGTGGATAAGAGTCTTTGATGAAACTTCTTACAAAAAAGAACACACTTGTTGGAGCAGTCAACTGGAGGTAGTATGCAAGTAGGCGATTTAGTTAAGATATGGTATGGCGGCGACGAATCTTATAAAGGCCAGCTTGGTTTGGTCATTGAAAAAACAAAATCAGCATGGATGGAGCGACTCCTTATAAAATGGTTCGATGGTCGCAACCATTGGCACGACCCTCGCAACTTAGAGGTCATAAAATAAAAAACGGACATTTTCTGTCCTCGACAA
>CETC01003021.1_pt1 | contig 55765 bp, 74 predicted proteins | sample 326911 | NCBI WGS metagenome assembly CETC01 (sample SAMEA2622694, study PRJEB7988) | marine metagenome | isolation source: saline water (ENVO:00002010), including | reverse complement strand
TGTATAAAATATGTTCTGGTATGTCTTGAACTATTTTGAACACTTTCTTTAACTGTTTAAACTGTACATTTTTTCTCTCACCAGCTGGTCCTCTCAGGGTTGTATATTTTCTCTCACCAGCTATCAGGTATACATAACGATCAAGCTCTTTACAAAGTGCTTGCTTCAAACTAACTGGTTGCTTCATCATCTAACCTCTGTTCTGCGTCGTGGTATTGAAGCTGTAGTTCTTGCTGATTCAATGAGTTGATGTCTCGTCTGTGTTTGGCTTTTACCTCATCGAGTACTCTGTGTGCTGTAGCTACATTCTCGATAGCTTTATATAGTTCTAAGGTTTGCTCTTTGGTAAGTGACATGATGCCTCCTAAAGTTTAGTTATTAATAAACTATAAGTATATAACTAGAATAATAGATCATTAAGGATAATGTTAAGATAACCCTGACCACGCAAGGGAGGCTGCAGAATGATAGAACGTGATCAAGGTTAAAAGAAAAACCTGACGAGGGTAGGAGAATACTATCGTAAAGTCTTAAATCAATAACAATAGTCAAATGAACACCCCCGTCAGGCAACCAACTATTTATAGAGCATAAACTCCTTATCAAGATCGTACCTGATATCTTTAGCTTCTACTCTAAGAGTTGCTAGAGCTTCCCTTACTGTCATACCGTCTAATTCGGTATGACGCTCTGCGTTCTCTTTAGACCTAGCCACTTTTGCTGGGTTATTCACTATAACCCGATCCATGTCTAGACCTTTTACTGCTACTTTATCTTTCGATTTCTTTACAGCAGTTTTAAGGTTATTCTTCGTTACTTTTAACTTCCCTATCTTAGCTGTAGTTTTCAATGATGCTTGTTTTGCTGCACCCATTTGCTTACCCTCCTCTGGCTCTCGCCAAGTTATATTACGGTTGTTGTACATATGGAAGACTCGTTTAACCTTGCCTTCCTCTTGATACTCAGCGGTAAATTGTACGGAGAGCAGAGATTTGACGGTAGCTTCGTGCCACAAATCTTTGTGACATGTAACTAATACTTTATCTGTTTTCGGTGCTCTCATAAAATTTATCCTAAGTATTAAAAGTATATAAATTAATATAACGAAAGTATAGGAAGATCACTATTTAATTAACAGGACAGTTACGGATATGTTCGGACGGCTCCATATATCCTTTATAGTCTTGAACGCTATCTTCAAAATACCACTCAAAATGTACAGGCATGTTAAACATTTTAGTGTAGAGATATAACAGATCATATATATGTTGAGGCTCAGACCAAACAGTCTCAAAAGTATAGACCAGCTCAGAGTATTTACCAACATTGTGTCCATAGTTATCGTCTGGCTGTTCTAATGCTTCGTTATATGTATAACTAGCTTCATGAGTATTAAGCATCATACCCCAGTTTTGTACACACCAGTCATGACGAGACAGATAAGTGTGTTCACGAGTAAGTCTTCGTATGGTGAATGGATCGAGACAGTTTTGTTTTACCCACTCATCAGTTAGTTTATAACCGTGTTCTAAACCACACTGGTCATAACGCAATCTAGAGTAGTAAAAGTTTTCTTTACCTATCGCAAAAAGCTCTAGGTCTCTTATCTCTTCTGGTATAGGTTTAATACTATTAAAGTCAAAAACACCTTCTTCGCCTTGTAGATAATTTTTTATTTTTTCTAAGACAGCTCCTGTGGATCTAAAAGTTACAACATTTTTACACTCGTAGACTCGAGTTTTCATAGATATCTTCCTTAATTTAACTAACGCTTATATAATAACCTAGACTATATAGATTTTAAGCATTATCTTTTATGATAACGTCTTCTAAAACACCTTGCTTGTTTATCTTGTACGAATGTGATTCACGAGGTGTTTGTAGACTCTCATAATTCTTTCTTAAATATTTTTGGTATTTATTGTAATACTCTTGCTCGGTGGGATACGGTTTTTCAAAGTTTGCTTCACGCTCGGCACAATTTTTGTAGTACATTCTGCGGACATAGATTTCAAAGTTGCTCAAGTTACCTCCTAATTAAAAATGTGGTTTATCAGTCTAGGCATGCATCTGTTTTAACTGACTAACTTAGCTCCTCCCTTATACGAGTGCGACTCAGCCTCTGAGGAGTACCACAAAACAAAAAAGCGAGAGAGGCTTGGAGTCTGGCTACACTCAGGAATTTACTTTAACTCTCAACTTAGCACGATTCGGATAAACATGATTAGGGAGTCTCCGAACTTTGTCCTTTTATTACCTCAGTATGTACCTCTCTCTTTTACTCAAAGGGACTGCGTTAACCCCGTATGTCCCTAAGCAGATTAAGGAGCTCTGTAAACTGGCTGCAGGGTTCTGTTTACTTTCGAGATCTCTAGCCACCGAGCACTCCTCAATCCTAGGTTATTACTAACCTTAACTATATTAAAACTTAGAACTATAAGAATAAAAAGGATTATCCTTAATCAGTTTTATCTTCATAGTCCCCTTCTATAAATGTTCCTGCAGGTAATATACCACCTGTTTCATGATATATCTCTTTCATTCTTGCAAGTATTTGATCTTTATTCATAGTCTCTACTTTGTTCACAAGTATCTCGCTACGATTCACATACAACCCTGCTGCTTTACCTCTGTTAACCTCAGCTGTAACTGCAGCAGACCACGCACCATTACGCATAGCACCGTCACGAATATCTTTGAGATCTGTTAGATGTGTAGACAGATCAACTACCGCTTTATCTGCTGCTTTGGCTTGTAGTTCTTGTATGCGTTTCTTGACCACAGGGTTTTTATCACTAGACAACACAGTACCAGCTCTGCCAGCATTTTTATCACTGTATCCTGCTTTTTTCGCAGCGTCTTTTTTCTTCATACCTTTCGCTACGTTCTGAGCAAACTTTTCTTGTTTCGGTGTGAGTTTTTTACTCACGCTATCCTCCACAATCTCAATAAAGTTTTATCATCTTCCGATACTTTTCTGCTAGTGAACTTTTTACTGTTTCTTGTACCGTAATTAGAAGCTGCAACTCTTAGCCTTTGTGCTTCTTCAAAATCATACAACATGTCGATACTGTCGCCTATTCCCATTTTATGGAAATTATACTTATTGTTTCTAGGAGTATTCCTCTCAGGCATAGGAATATCTTTATTTATTTCAAACATTTACATCACCTATTTAGTTTAATTGAAGTCTTTTCGACTAATTCCTGGAACATGTTTTTCTAATTGTTTATCGTCACTTTTTACTTTTCTATATTTTTTAGGATAATGTTGTAACATGATCATAGCTTGATTTATTTCTTCATAATCTTCCACAAATTTATATCCTAGTGGGTGACTGTAACCACCCATTTGGCAATCTGTATAAACTTTTGCTTCCTCTAATATTTTATAAGGAACATGTAATGGTTCTATCGTACCTGTGTACTGTCTTTGTTCAGGAGATACAGGATCATTGTGCGCCCAACCCATTCCATAATCCATTTTATATTGGTCTCCTTGCCAAGAACCACCACACTTCTTACTGCAAAAAACTGTCTTCTGACCATATAGTTCTTCGCCACAGTATCTACAGTAATAATTTTTCATAGTATATAAAAGTATAACCTACAATATACTCTTATAAAAGGATAATGCTCAGTCTGCGCATTTTAATCCTATCCTATCCCGACTGAGCAAAAGACAGGTGTGGGATGCGGTACTATGCTGCCTCAGCGTACTCTATGGCTTTATTCATAGCTTTCTGCTTTAGCGAAGCACGGTTCCCGAACCATGCGTTATGTAACGACGCATCTCTGTCGTGTCCCCACTTATGGTCAACTACGAAAGTTACAGCATTCATAGCTCCCCACCAAGTACCGTTAGACGACTTAAGTTTAGCTCCTGGCTGTTCATCAATAGCTTGATGCACTAACGAGGGGATACGTTTAAAATCGTCAACCATTGACTGACGAGTAGCTATCGCTTTCACCTCAGTCATGTTTTCTATCTCCTCCTGCGCTTTCAACAGCTCTGGTTGAAACACGTCGGCGATATAGGTAACGACCGTATCTTTGTTAAACTTCTTACGACTAAGAAACTCCGCACTCTCTTGAAACTCTTTCATACGGTTGCCAGCTAATCCTAATGCTTCTTCGGCAGCGACGAAAAGCTCAGAGTCCAGAGCCTTGACGTGAGGTACTCTAAACGAGTTCTGCCTATCACTAGACAGTGCCATAGTTAGAGTGTTGTTACAGACTACACGAATCGGTGTAAACTTAATCTCGTTAGACTTACCCCATTTATGAGATACGCTTACTAATAAATAACCTAGTACACGGTCATCTCCTGGTAGTGTAAAGTCTTTACTGACGTTAGCTAACCCCCAGACCTGTTCCCCACCTTTTAGCGAACCTGCAGTTTCCATAGTCATATGCCCAGCATCTGTAAACTTTTTGAAAAACTCAAAAGCCTCAGCATTTTGCGTAGGAATAAACCGCTTACCACATGGTCCAAAGGTTTTATTATCGCTATCACGAGTGATAACATAATAATCAGGGACAGCAATTACGTCGCTAGACGAATCAAGGTCTGGCTGTTCGTGCGTAAATAGATGGCGTTTGCTAACTGTCCAATCAAGTTCAGCAGCAACGAGCATCTCTTGCGGTGTTAGATTAGGATCAACCTGTACACCTAGACCGTGCCAAGGAACTTCCCCAGCGTAAGCCATTGTTTCTACTGCATGAGCCATATTGCTCTCCTTTAGTTACCGTTCGGCTTAATTACCAAACTTACATATATATTATATATAGGGTAACTACGATAAAAGCATGTTCTTAAAGATTATAACAAAGAATCCATAACCAAGTTTCAAACTCTATCACAGCAGTGACATCTGTTTTCTGTCTGTTGGGATATTGCCAGTCTTTAGTGAGTACACTCAAGGGTAAACAAACTCTTATAGGTTGGCGGTCGTATTTCCATATCAGTATAGGTATGTTGCCTGCTCGTGACTTTACTGTCTGTTCCCACCAGTCTTGTTTGTACCAGTTACCAGAGGCATATCGTTTACATTCAATGATGTGGTTTGGCAACTCTAGATCGCCTAAACCTTTCTCTTGATACTGATCTAGATTTCTTTTAACTTTAGGGATCTCTTTGAATTTAGGAAACCTATCACAGTTTTGTTCTAAAAAGTCATTGATCTTATTAGCGATATCTCTCTCAAATGATGCGCCTTTATTTCTTGAATTTATTTTACCCATTTTTTATTAACCGTATGTTGTTTATCCTTAACCACTGTCTCATTAATTGATTTATCTCTTTTGAAGACGCGGTCGGATAGTAGTGTCTTATCTTTTTGATTCTTTCGTTATAGTCTTTCAGTCCTGTGTAATAATCACCGTTACCCAGTTTACAGAATCTGACTATCTGCCATACTCTCTGTTTTGATATGTTGTAATTTATACCTATGTCTTCTAAACTGGTATCGTTGTTTGTGTATTTCATGTATATGTCGAAATACATCTTACGCAATTTAGCTTTTCTCATTATTGAAATATTCCCTGTAATCTGTTACATCTGCCCAGTTTTCACCTATCTCCCCATCAACCTTATTAGGCACTTCTAGCTTAACACAATCTCTCATTATTTGCATTACTTTCTCACATTCTGCCTTGTCCTTCACAGATATATTCAACTCATCGTGTACTTGTGTATGTGCTAAAATGCCTTCGTTGTGTAAATCAAGCATAGCTTTCTTTGTCATATCTGCTGCAGAACCCTGTATTAAACGATTCATAGCTTTATAGGTAAATGCGCGTCTGAGCTGTCCTCCATACTCCTCCACAGCCTTATCGTAAGGATATGGCATAGCTCTCCTATCCATTGGTTCGTAGAGGTTAAAACGACACTTACGACCGAGTATAGTATTTACATACCCCCTATTTGAGCCCTGACGAGCTGCAGAGTCTCGTAATCCACGGACAAAAGGCACTCGCTTATGATACTGGTCAAATAATACTTCGGCTTCCTCTGCGCTTATGCCTAGCTGATTAGTTAGCTTTTCTTTACCCATACCATAACTTAATCCTAAGTTAATAATCTTAGCTTCCTTACGACTTATGTTAGCCATGTCAGCCACTATCTGATGAAAGTCAGCATCACCTGAGTAGTCTGCTGCTGCTTCCTCTGCACCGTCTTGATGCGTTAATACTGAGTAATGAACAGTTAGTCTAGGCTCTTGCTGAGAGTAGTCAAAACAGCCCCAGTGTGAATCTTCCTCTGGTATAAATAAACTACGAATCAATGGACCAACCTCTGGATCTCTAGCAGGCACTTGTTGAAGGTTAGGTTTAGAGCAACTAAATCTACCAGTAACAGTACCGCCATCATCAGACCTAAGAGGGTGCAGTTCTCCATGTATCCTACCGTCTACTAAATGTTCTAATATCATCTTGTCTATAAATGTAGTACGAGCTTTGTTTAGTTTCCTTGCTTTAGCTACCGCCAATGGTAACTTGTGTGTATGTTCCTCTAACCATTTAGCTTGAAAACTGGGTGCGTTAGTCTTAGGTGTTTTAGGATAGTCAAGTCCTGCTCTATCAAACACCTGTGATAATGACTGTGCTGCCCAGAGATCTGGTTTAATTCCATACCACCTATGTATCTCTGAAGTTATTTGATTCTCTTTTTTGCGTAACTCTTTTTTAACCTTTTGGGTTTTATCTAAATCAATGCGAACACCTCTGTTACGCATGTCTATGAGTACAGGTATTAATGAACTTTCTAATTCATATATTTTACCAACATTCTCCGAGGCTATACCTTCTGATAATTTTTGCCATAACCTGTATGTTAAATCTGCATCCTGCTCTGCGTAATTACCCACATACTCAGGCGGTAAACGATACATCTCCGCTTTAGGATCTATACCATACACTTGTGCAGCTTCTATCAACATAGACTCATCCTTTTCTTCACCTAAATACTCTTTACCTACCTTGTTTAAAGAGTAACCATACTGATTCTCATTGAGTAGTGGTGCTGCCATCATAGTGTCATGTATCTTACCGTTGATAGTAAATCCTTCTCTCATTAACCAACCTACGTCATACTGAGCATTATGAAACACCTTCTCATTAGGTGCTTCTAATTGTCTCTTTAACCATCTGTAAACCACTGTTTTATCTAAGTTACCGCCTACCTCATGAGCCACAGGAAAATACGCTCTATACCCTTCCGTAGCTATCGCAATACCTATAATAAAACCTCTGTCATTAAATGCCCAACCTGGACCATGGGACACGAGCCATGGATCTTTAGTTTCTAGATCAATCGCTATGGTTTTCTGACCTGTTAAATCAGGGAAAGAGGTAGGTGGTGTCCAGTCTACCTGAGGTGGAAACAGTGGATTCTGCATTAACTAATTGCCTCTCTACACATATTCTCTTTACCGAAATGACACCATTTACAACCAAACCTAGAAGGTTTAGCAGGAAACTCTGTTGCTGTAGTCATAGCCATGGCTCGGTTATGTATCCTTTCTTGTTTAAATTTTATACTCGCAGGTGTATAGACATATCTATCTATTTTACCATGGTCAATATACCACATCTCTGTGATTATACTTTCTAGTTCAGGGTATCTGTTCAGAGCTACAGCACCGTAAAACTCACACTGTTCTCTGTGTGCTTCTTGATTACCTTGATACCTACCTGTTTTAAAATCTATCACTCTTGCCTCTTTACTCAAACCTTCCTCGTACACAAACGCATCTACTTTGGCTCTACCCCAAGTATCTTCGGCAAACCAGCCTGTCTTTTTCCATTCAGTAGTTATCGCCCAGTCACTCTCACATATAACATGACCGTATAGATACAAATCTTTGAGTAGGTCAAACGCGTCTTCAAAATCTGCTAACTCTTTGGGTATGCCTTCTATATTTCCTCTTATATAGTCTTCACATAACTGATGTATATTCTTACCTCTCTCCATCGCAGGGTGTTGGGGTTCTTTTATCTTTTTTATAAACTTAAATTCTGCTTGTTTAGGACATCTTTCATAACAACCTAGTCTACTATACGACCATTGTGGTATCATACTTTCCTCTCTAGCCACTCCACACACGCTTTTTTCCAGTCACTAGCTTTACATGCTTCTAGTTTTTTCCTAGCAGACTTAATGTTACCGTCCTTCCAGTATGCCCACGAGTCTTGTATAGGTATCGCAACCTCTCTCCAGAACGGATCAGCATGTCTAAACTTTTTAGTTTGACCGAGACTGGATTTCTCTAATGGCTTTCTGTTAAAAAATAACTTTAACTCAAAATCCCAAGTGTCGACAGAATAACTCGACATCATAGGATAGGGTTTTACGTCTGAAGTCCTGTAAGGATTCATGTTTCGTATGCTTTGTGGTAATGATTGAACATAGTAATCTAGTATATCATCTTGAGCAAACTTCTGTAAAAGATCATCGAAAATATCTTCGTATGCGTGATAACTGTCGCTCACTTGATTATATACACCTATCCCTACACCAATCTTACTTGCCATGTATTCTTGTAACATTGACATGTGTACTGCGTTAGCACCATACGCACCCCAGATAACATCATTAGACCTATTAGATACAGTCATGTTTAATAAACCGTCTCGTATTTTAAAATATATGCAAGTATTACAGGGCACATCTTTACCGTCTCTATTTAAATCTTTTATGCTCCACATCTGTAAAACAGCTCTTCTGTCGTCAGGGTTATCTTTCAATATACGCACTATAATATTTAACTGATCTCTATTGAAAAAACTACGCCATCGCCACCCATACGCTCCCCATAACGAAACACCGTCATCACTGTAATTTCTCATACTCTTAGCGTACCACTCTACAGTTTGTAAATCTTTACCACCGTTCAGCATCCACAGACCTTCCATAAAATGAAAGTAAGGGTTAGCGTTACGATGTGCCCAGAATAATACTCGTTCATCAGGTCTTTTATAAACAGTGGTGACAGGACACGGTGCTTCGTACATCGTACCGTTCCTACTGTTTAACTTCACACCAAACTGGTCTAAATAGTCTAGACCTCTGGGCAGTGCTTCATGTACATTGTCAACTATTATTGTGTGCATCAATACCCTCCTTATATGCTTTTTTCCATCCTACTATTACATCCCTACGAGGTAAACCATTCCACGCAGTCTTAGTTTGCTTTTCTACAACCTTTACACAAGTAGGGTGGAGTTCATGTAGTCTATCAGCACCTGCGTTATGCACGTCGATAGTTCTCCACTCACTACAACCACCATCAGCGTTAGAGGACTTTTGACCCTGAGCGTAATAAAAACTTACCTTGCATGCCTTACCTTTCCTGAGTAGTTGTAGCGCAATGTCAAAATCTTCCATCACCTGAGTTCTCCCCCACTCAATATTGTCAGGGAATGCATCTAGATTATATCCCAACACTCTCATATACCTAGTGTTTTCTACACATAAATCTTCAACACGGTTGTTACCTTCTCTAGCACTTATACCCACATGAGCGTAACCTTGATCCATCCACTCGTCAAGTAATCCAAACAGAGCAGGATACTCATCAGACTCTAAGTATCTTAAATGCCAGTCAGTTGGGCTTTTACGAATATAAAACCGTAAGTCATCATCTAACATAACCACACGTGGATCTGTACTTTGTTCTATTATATATTTTCTTTTATAGCTAATACCTTTAACAAACGAAGGAACTATCAGCTTCTGTACGTCTGGATATTTGTGATACTTATCCTGCTCATCTTCGTCTATGGCTAGTATTACTGTGCCGTCCTTAATCATGTTTTCTGGAAAAAACTCTAGGGTAACTTGACTCTCAGGTCTACCCCTCGTCGGTATATATATCTTCATCATCGCTCCTAGTTGCGTATTGCTCTACTAATATTAAATATCTTCTTAAATCATGTATGTCGTCCATGATACCTTCTGGTCTTGTATCATTTCTTATCGCAGAGAATATATCAAAGTTAGTGCATCTAACTTGGTTCTCTATCCTATCCCATTTACGAGCCAGCATCATAAAAGCACCAACACCGCCACGCTTACGCCAACTATTGCCATAACTTTTCTCTGCCTCTACAAGCTCGTCTACATCTTGTTCAACTATGTCTAGCATTTCTTGGAATTTTTTCTGCTTTTTCATATGCCTCCATACTCCTCTATAAGTTTACCGAGTAAATTTGAACCACGTTTATTTAATTCTTGATTCGCTAAATACTCGACACCATTACTAAATACCATATTCATGTTAGTATTACCCATTTTTCTTTGACGCATACAGAAAAATAACAGTTCAAACATGTCAGCTTGTTTAAATAAAAGAGCTTCTTGTTTTCCTAATACACTGTCATACTGGATATCTAACTTCTCTTCGTAATTTGCTTCTATAATTTTTAACATAGTTATCAGCTCTGGGTTATCCCACTTTACAGGTGCGGGAATGTCTCCTGTGTACAACTCTGCTACATCATGGGTGAGTGCCTTCATTATCGCTGTCTTACTTATATCAGGCTCTAAATATTGTAGTATTATAGCCACACCCCATGAGTGAGCACCTACTGACTGTTCGCCGATAGTTTCTAGCGTGTGATACCTTTTTATTGTACCGCCACGCACTACCTCAAATAAATTATCTAGACTGTTCATATCTATACTTTGACCTTGGTCGACCTTGACCCAGTCTTACTCTCTCATATTTATCAAACTCACACAAGCAATGCTCTATTTCTCTCATCTCTAGTGGAGGTAGTGCTGGGTCTATATAATCACTAGAGACATCTAATAGTTCTTTCATCTCTGCAGTTAATTGTTCTTTCTTTATACTGTGCTGTAAATCTCTATTGTGTATTCTATTAAGTCCGCGTTTAGCTCCTGGACCAGCATTAGCCCATGTCATAATATCTTTAGCGTTTTGTAAATGCTTTGTAAACCTCAAATCAGTTACAACCTCATACGCCATAAAACCACTAAATCCAGCATAAGGTAAATACTCTTTCCAAGTTTTTTCTAAACTGTCTTCGTAAAGTTTAGGAGGGTTATCGAACAAAGGTGTGAGTATTTTATCTATGGTTTGCTCTACCTTAGTTCCACCTAATGTACCAGTAAGCATATACGCACCTGTATACACTTTCTTTTTACGATCCATTCTATCTTGCATTATAGCTTTTACACGTGTAGGATTCCATGACTCTGGGAAACCTATCGCTTTTAAAGTTGGTGGGTGGTTTATTTGACGTGCTACAGACATCGCGAATGGTAAATGAGGGTGGTCTTTATATGGTTCTCTCCAGTTTTTCCTTATCCATATAGTAACTTTATCTAACTCTCTATAAACATTACAAAAACTATATGTCTGTAAGATCTTATCTTGAGTCCAAGGGAATGTTTTCCCATCTTGACGTTTTAAATATATAAAATGTCTTTCGTCTATGTAGTCAAAGAACCTACGTGTATTTGATACCATTCTGGTACTCCTCGTTTAGTCCACTTAGCGAAATGTTTTTCGCCTATATAATAATTACGATACGCTGATATAGGATCGTCAACAACTTTATACTCATCTGGCATACATTGAGGATGTTGTTGTAATCCTTTACTTTTTATGTTTGGGTTAGGTAACGAGAGCACGACGTCAGCAGACTTATGATTAGTATCTCTTTCATACCGCCAACAAAACTCTTCGTTTAAGTATATAGTTAAGTCTTTTAACCACAGCCAGTTATCAAGACTAGCTCCAGCCCATAGAGTACAAGGGTGTTTAGCATGTACAGGTAAGTAAGGAGCCTCTTCACCGTTAGACCACATAGCTGTACACAGCATTTGAGCAGACTCGAGTATCATTTTAGATACATGTTTATCACAGTGCATTTGAGCACAGCCTTGTATTGTTTTATCTAATTTAAAAATATTCATGTCTGTATTTTACTTTACAAGTAAAGGGAAAGTATAGGATCGTGGTAATAATTTTAAACAAACAAAAACTCCTTCCTAGTTCTTCCTTGCACTATATGCAAATTACTCTTAGTTCTAGTAACTCCGACATAAAATGCACGGCACTCATTATCTGGATTATTGTATAGCTCTTCCCAAGTTTTCGTAGCTAAATCTGTAAGTAGAACAACATTATCTGCCTCGCCACCTTTTGCTGCGTGGATAGTGTTCAGTTTTATTTTAGAGGATACTAGGTTTTCCCCTCTGCGTAAACAAGATATTAAATATTCTCTCTGTGTATTACCTATAAGATCAAATGATTCATGCCATATACCGTCTACTAATAAACCGTAGTTTGCTTTTAAATTTTCTATGCTTAACTGAGCGTCCGCATTTACCGTTTTAAGCGTCTTAAAACCTTTTTTAATACCTGTACCAGCCTTCATATATTTAAGGATTCTACGTATCCTTTCCGCACTGATCTTATTACCTTTTCTCAAGTGTTCCCAATCTTTTATAGCAGTCACCAAACTTTCAGATACAGATGGTTTATTATTTTTCTGAAAAACTCTACCACTAAGTTTGAGATAGTTTTCTACATTATTCAATAGATAATTATTTCTTGCTAAAAACAACCACTCACCGTCTGATAAATCAACATGCTCAAAACTGGTGTGGTACGAAACACTACCCTCTTCTACTTTAGGCTCCCAGACTTTTTCTTTTCTGTTACTTATCCTACTCACAACTTTCAACGCTATATCGTGCACTTTTCTAGGTATGCGATAAGACTGTTTTAGATATGTGTGATTACCTTTTAAATTTATGAAGTGTTCAACATCTGCACCTGCCCATCTATAAATAGCTTGATCGTCGTCACCAGCGATATATACATGGTCCACACCTTCGGCTAACTTTTCTACACATCTCCACTGTAGTGTGGATAAATCTTGTGCTTCATCTATTATCAGTACGTCTAATTCTGGTTTGCCTTTTGAGGATAAAAACATTTCTAGCATATCAGTGTAGTCTATGAGGAAATATGCTTCCTTATATTTTGCATAACTCTTTACAAACCATTCAAAATGCATCCAAGATATATTAGAACCTGAATCATTCCATATTTCTCTTTGCCCCATACATTGATTACGAGCCATATTTTCTAGAAAAAGCATTCGGTCGCCTTTGCTAGACAGAGCCATCATATTTTCTCCATCCCAAGCTGAGTTTATACGCTCTCCTATGCTCTTACTAAAATTACGAAGATTACTTCGTGACATTACATCGCTTCTAGTCATTCCTAACCAACCATAGCAAAGTGAATGTAGTGTTCTAAAATATGTTAACTCATCTGGATCAAATCCAAACTTCACGACAGCTCTAGACAATGCTTCATTTGCTGCTTTCTTAGTAAACGCTATATAACCTAGTTTATCTGGTCTCACACCAGAGTCCAGATACTCTTCTACTTTATTTAATAGGTAGGTAGTTTTACCAGTTCCAGGTGGACCAAGTACAATGTTCCAAGTCACAAACTACTCTCTGTGAAGTTCTTAGTTTCTAAAGAGGTATTCTCTTCATCATACTTAAACTCTTTAATGTACCAGACATTAGTGCCTCTACCTTTTATATTCCAAAACTTATGCTCTGCTTTTAAATCTCTTAGCTTAGAAGCAATACGGTTAGTTTCCATATCTGTAAATCTATGCTTCACTAAATAGTCTTTTAAGTCTTTGATTCTAAAGTATGTTTTACCGTCTTCTGTGTACGGTTTGCCTAGTAGTATCTCGTCTCTTGTATTAGCTTGAGCCATGTCTGTGCAAAAAGATTCAAGTAACTCCATAAACTGACCTTCTATGGTGACGTCATCACTGACCTCTATAATTTCCATACCGCTGTCCATCAGAGTTTGTATCAGAGTTTGCCACGCTCTTTCTTGCATTTTAGGTGGCATCATATTAAGTATTTCCATGCAAGCTCTTTGAAACTTGATTTGATTCTGTAATTGCTCAGTAGTTAGTTCTAACCTTTTATCATCTATTGATAAAAACCATAACGGTGGTTTAGTGTCTAGTTTAGATAAACTAGAGAATGTAGGAGTAGCATTACTACCGCCTATACCGAACTTACAACCACGACACCTAGCCACATTACAGTAAGACCTAATAGGTTCGTCACTGCATTTATAGTTGTACTCTTTCTTTTTGAGTGTGCCTATGAGGGTTATAACTTCTTGTGCAGGTAGTGGTGGTTGAACATACTTACGGTTGTATTCTTCTATTTCAGTTTGCCATGTTTCGGGTGTAGACTTTTTAAGGTAAACCCCAACATTAAATAAACCATTGTTCCTAGTACCTTGTGGAAAACCTTGCTTGAGTAATACTTGTAAACAAGGTGGACCATCTTTTATATCATCAAGTGTAGGAACTTCTAGCTCTACTAATTTTTCATAGTCTAGAGATCTCTCTTCTACAAACTCTATAAATTCAGATACTGTTAGTGCGTCTCCTTTAGAGTCATAACCGTACCTTAAAGATTCATCGCCTTCAAAATATGGCATGTTTAACCATGAACCTATATCTCCTCTATCAACTAACACCTCTCGTTGTTTAGGAAATATTTCAACACCACCGTAACCTAAACCAGCAGATATCTCTCTTAATTTATCTTGCATATCTCCAGCAGGTGCTTTATCTTTTAGGAAACAATATACATGAGCACCACCGCTCTTGCTTCTACATACAACTAACGGTAGTTTAAATTCTTCTATTTTTAATACTAACTTCTTTATGTCTAGTGAGTATGTATCTATATCTATTGCACCCCACTTTACATGATTCTCTTCATCAATAGGTACTACACCCAGTCCACGAACACCATCTATATGGTCTTTCCAGTGTTTAACACTAGAACCCATAGTCTTTATAGTTTTAGCAATACCTTGTTTTTTCTGACCGACTGATGTGTTGTTTACTATAAAACTACCATGAGCACGGGAGGATCCGTAGAATATATCATGTAGTTTTTGTGCTGTGTCCAACCAAACGCTCCCTTTGCGTAATTTATCGAGACCCTCTACTCTCCTTTACCTAGAAAAGAAAGTAAAGGATCGTCGATAGTTTAAATTAAAATGGTGCTTCGTCAGGTGATGCTGTCGAGGCGGGTGGTGCGTCCACATTCACAGTTTCAGCAAAACCTTTTGCTATCTCATATAAATGTAGCTCATCTTCTTCAATGATGCCCATTAAGTCAATGTTCCAACCGAACCAAGTACCACGGTCGTTGGACTCTTGTACCGTAGTTAGTTTATACTTATGACTGTATGAAGGCGGTGTATATACATTACCCTCACTACCTTTTAGTTTGATACTAGACATAACAGAGTTCCATGTACGAGACTTCTTCAACTGTGTGTTAGCCATCGGTATCATAACTTGTTGAAACGAGTCACCTTCAATAGTTAAAACATAATGCGTAGCTGAGGTCTGTATGTAATTACCGTTTGGCAATACATCTGCATACCTCTCATCTTTTTTAGTTTCAGCTAATATACTTGCGTCTGTGTGTTGATTTACTAAACCACCACCACTCTCGCGAGGTTGCCACTCTAAATACATACGCTTATATGCGACAGGTAATACAATCAAAGGGTTGTCCTCTGTGTACAGTTGTTTTGTAACTGTGTTTACTACGTCACCTGCTGCTGCGCCTTCGATATAACCGCCATCGCGTTTATTTACCTCTGGGCTAAGAGCCTGTAAGATTTTTAAACGAGGTATCGTGAGGTCATCTTGACTAACATTCTCAAGACCTTTACCTGAATCTACCTCAAACGAAGCTCCTAAACTAGCGAGAGCTGTTGAAGTTTTCTTAGCTACTTGTTTATTTTCACTTTTTACTTTTTCTTCACTCATTATTTATTTACCTTAGTTTTTTGACCTATATAGACATTAAAGGCATCCAAGGGTAGGTCGTTCCCTTGTTCTACCTGCTCTCTGACAAGAGCTTTCAAAGTCATAGGCTCTACCCACTTCTTTTGAGTAAGTGTGTGCCCATCTTTTTCTAGCTGTGCCATGAGTTCTTGCGCTAATTCGTCTTCACCTCTGCCGAAGTTAGCTGAAACTGTATTCTTGATAACGTCACCTAATCCATTACTTTCAAGCCAGTTAAAACATAATTCTTTATTTTCAGGAGTTATCCTAGCTGAGTAGTATGGTTGAATAGATAATTTTGTTCCGTCAAGCAACTTAAACTCACTTATACCGACCTCTCTTAATTTATCTGGTATAGTCTCTTCACTTAGTTTTTTATAATCTGCTTTTAAGTGTTTAAGTTTTTGTTCCTCGATCTCTATCTTTTGTTCTAAGTCTGTTAACTGTGATCCTAACGAACCGATATCTGCTAAATCTTTGATCTTTATTTTAGTGTCGTTCTTTGCGTCTTCCTCGAACATTTGTTCAGGTGGTTTCATGATACATACCTCTTTATAATTAGTGGCGATGTGTCTTAGTCGAGTAGGGTATCTACGCACCTAAAGGTGAAGTGCTATGTAGTTATCTCGACCTGTTTTTATGGTAAGCAAAATAGTAAGACTTGAGGCAGCATCGCCGACTACCTGTCGCTACTACTAAATAGCCCTATTAGTATTATATAGAATTAAAATTAATAAAAGCACTTTAATAAAATATTTAAGATTCGCTAATAAGCTAATAATGTAAACTCTGAATCTCTCTATATTTAAGGTACTCAGATAGCTATTGACAAACCTATTAACCCCATATTACCTATATATAAGTAATACTAAAACATGATGCTAGTTATTTACTTAATATATACTTTATACTTTAAACTAACTTATATAAAGGAACTGAGTTGGAACAATTTTATTTTAAAACTAAACCTTATGATCACCAACTAGACGCATTAAACATATCTTATGATAAAGAAAAGTTTGCGTTATTTATGGAGATGGGTTGCGGTAAATCAAAAGTCGTTATAGACAACTTTGTATATTTACACAAGCACAATAAAATAAATGGTGTTTTAATATTAGCTAATAAAGGTGTGTATGATACATGGTACAGTAAAGAAATACCAACACACACACCAGATGATATAGAAATTACTTTAGTTAAGTGGTCAAACTCAAACTCTCAGAAAAACAAAAAGTTGTTACAGTCTCTATATGAAGATCCTAATAAACTTAGTATATTAGTTATGAACACTGAGGCATTGAGCACAAAGAAAGGTACACAGTTCGCTACTAATTTTTTATTTAAGTGTAAAACTATGTTTATTATAGACGAAAGTACAACGATTAAAAATCATAAAGCTAAAAGGACTGTGAACGCTGTACGCATAGGTAAGTACGCACATTATAAAAGAATATTAACAGGTAGTCCTGTAACTAAAAGTCCACTAGATTTATATAGTCAGTGTTACTTTTTAGACCCAGCATTACTAGGTTTCAGTAGTTACTATGCATTTAGAACTAGGTATGCCAATCTAGTAGAGAGTTCTGCTGGTGGTAGAACTTTTAAGTTGGTTACAGGATATAAAAACTTAGAAGAACTAAACCAACTTATCGGTAAGTTTAGTTACAGAGTTCTTAAAAAAGATTGTTTAGATTTACCAGACAAAGTTTATTTGAAACGTGTCATACAGATGACAGATGAACAGAAACGAGTCTATAAAGATTTACAAAAGAAAGCAGAGTCTTTATTAGCAGGCAGTAAAGTTACTATAACACATTTGATTACTCAAGTTATAAGACTACATCAAATATCCTGTGGTTTTATAAAATTAGATAACGGTGCTCTCACAGAATTACCTTCATACAGGATGGCTGAACTATTAAGCGTATTAGAAGAAGCAGACGGTAAGGTAATTATCTGGGCGAACTACAGACACGACATACAAAAGATAGAGAAAGAACTTACAAAGCTCTACGGTGCAGAGTCCGTGGGCACTTATTACGGTGACGTCAGTCAAGAAGACAGAGAAGATGTTATCAATAAGTTTCAAGATAAAGAACATCCTCTTAGGTTTTTTGTAGGTAATACGCAAACAGGTGGTTACGGTATCACACTGACTGCTGCAAGTACGGTAGTGTATTACTCTAATAACTATGACTTAGAAAAAAGGTTACAGTCCGAGGACAGAGCGCATCGTATAGGTCAAACAAATAAAGTTACTTATATAGATATAGTCTGTGAACGCACAGTAGATGAGAAGATAGTGAAAGCACTACGTCAAAAACAAAATATAGCGCAGACAGTACTGGGTGAAGAAAAGTGGAAAGATTGGTTACTATAAACCGAAAGTAGCCAAACCACCATAGTTCATCATCATACGACCACGACCTAATCTAGCTCTACGATTTCTTTCTACAGGGGACATTCTTGTTTCGTTCACTGCTGACAATGATGGCAATCCTGTTACTGGAGCTGGTACATTAAATCCAGACACTAACTCAAAATTAGTAGGCACTGGGTTTGGCTCAACCCTTGTACTCATCGGAGCATTCGCAGGTGCCATAACTCCACCGAAACCTATTGAAGCCTGTAGTTCTGCTAATCTTCTAGCAGTTTCTTCACGAGTGAGAGGTGGTGCGTTGCCTCTTTCTGCTGCACGCATCGCATCAAACTCAGCATCTCTTCTTGCTTTGTCTATGTCGTATTGACCAGATTCTGTATAGGCGTCTCTACCAGATTCAAAAGAAGAACCTGCACCACCGTATAAAGTTCTCATAGCGCCTGCTTTGTCTCTCGCCATTGCTGCATCATCCATTGCGTTAGTTTGAGCTGAACTTTGTCGTACTGTTTTACCGCCACCTTTACCTTGTGGCGTAAATTTAAACGGAGAGGAACTTCCTGCAGATTCAATTTCTGCAAGTGCAGCTTTAGATTGTTCATCTCCTTCTGCAGCTCTGGCTTTTATTATATCTACTAAGTCTCCTACAGTTCTGGTATTAGGATTAGGTGGAGGAGGAGTAGCACCTAAAGATCCACCTGCACCTACTTGAAAATCTTCTACTTCCATACCGTCAAACATCGGTTTTTCTGGGAAAAATTTATCTTTAATAAAATCATATCCTCTTGATATACCCATCGCAGGTAAACCAAATAAACCTATATCTGCACCTGTTTTTACACCTGAACCTATTTTACCTGCAAGGGAACCTAAACCGCCTAAAGAAATACCATCACCCCCACCGCCAGACAACACTGGCACAGTACCGCTAGGAACACTTGCGTATGCTTGATTAGCACCTAGACCACCTCCAGGTGCAACACTACCACCCATGTCGATTGCTGCACTTGCTGCTCCAGGAACACCATACATTGTTTCTTCACCTGTCAAAGATTCTGTAAGTGGATCTGTAGTAGGGTCGACCACAGCAGATTGTCCAGCGGATTGTAAATCAGGTCTATTAGCTAAGAAATTACCAAAAGTTTCTCTCTGCATATCGTTTAAATTAACTATATCTGGTATAAATCCAGGTGGATCAATTCTTGTTGGATTGTATAAGTCTTCCGCAGAGAAAGGACTAGTGTTTTTAAAGTTCTCCATGAAGTTACCACCTACAGACGGTAGTCCTTCTCTGGTTTCTATATTAGAAACTATGTCTGATAATATCCCCATTAATTACTGTATCCATATCGTAAAGGTATGGTCAATTTTCTAGTAACATGACCACCACGGTTTAATTCTAGTTCTTCTTCGGTTGCTATCTGTGCTCCAGGTTCTAACATCATTTCTAATCTAGTATCTTCAGACTGTGGCTCGTCGTCTTCTGGTGTAAACACTTCTCTACCTACCGCTCTTGCTAAAACACTTCTGTCAGTTGTGTTTAATTTTCTAGCATTTTTAATAGTTTCGTATAGAGTGTCAGGGTTTGTCAATAAATTCATAAACCTTTCTCTTTCAACATATGCTTTAGCCATTTTGACAGCAGTCAACATACGACCTTCTGTAGTGAATAGACCTACATAAGTTCGAGCACCTTGGTTAATTATATTGAACAATGTTGAATCTGCAGGAGAAAGTGAAGCAACATTGATATCGTCAAAACTTCTAAGTTCCTCACCTAAACCTTTTAAGTGTCTAGGAAACTCTTCACCAAACCACCCAGTTAACTGTGCTTCATAATCGTTTGCATATTGTATTAGTTTTCTACCACTGATAGTAGGTCTACCTCCTACCAACCTTGAAGTTTCTCCCACAGACTTTAACATATCATTCATGATATATCTTTTATATTGTTCTAGGAGTTCTGGTTTATTTTGTAATACTCTTCTAAGTCCATCAGTTACTGAGATTCTATCTTTGCTCCAACTAGAACTAAATATTGCTTCTGGACTGTCTGTTTTTACAATATTTCTTAGAACGTCTGATTGTTCAATAGCTGTTCTAGCACTTTCTAAATCTCTTAACTTATTATTAAAAGATCTAATAAACTGTGCGGGAGATATAAATTCTGCAAGTTCTGTTTCATCAAAAAATCTTTTTAATATTTTACCGTTTTTTCCCATCCACTCGTCATACTCTCTACCACCTTTGGGTCTCAGTAACCCGTCAGGAGCAGTATCGTCTACAACTTTAGCGAAAAAGTCTCCTCGAAGACCTTGTCTCATAGCTTCAAATGCTTCTACATTTTCTGGATCTAATATTTTATTCAGGTAACTTGTATCTTGGTTATTACGAAGGACAGTGAGTAACCTGTCGTATGCTTCTTTATCACCTAACTGATATAAGTCAGACCCTTGTTTTTGCATGTCTGTTATTTGTTTTATAACATTACTGTCAAACTCTGCGTCTGCTTGTTTGTATGCATCTTCTGCAATAGAGAAAGTTTTAAAAGCCTCTGGGTTTTTATTCCTTAGTGCATTGTTACGGATCTCATCCATACCGTCTCGTATAGATATTAAATCTGAAAAATCACCGCCTTTTGAAGCAATACTATTTATACTGCTCTGTAACTGACGGATGTCTCCTTGAAACTGTTTAAAACTTTTATTAGTATTTATAGTATTTTTTAAACTTGTCGCTATATCCAGTACTTGTTTATTCGGTAACCCACTTTCGCTTTGGGTTTTTATAATTCTATCCAGAGTTTTATTTAGAGAAGAATAATTGAAAGGTTTAGCATTACCTTTAAACCCTGCTTGTTTATAAGCAGTTTCATAGTCTAAACCAACTTTGTCGTATCTAGCATTTTTTAAATTTACAACAGAATCACGAAGTTGTTTACCTGCTTCATCTGCAGGTAATCTATTGTTCGATAGATTAGTTAAGACCTCATTAGCTGTTGAGTCTAAATCAGCTATTTTTTGATCTATTGGTATTGTTTGCCTAGCTACATCTTCGGCTACTGTTTCTTGTATTTCTCGACCAGTTTCTTGTCTTGTGTACAAGTTTGCAGCTTCTTCTGCTTGCTCTCTTGTGACTCCTTGTGTTTCTATTAAGTTGTCTACTATCCTAGTAAACAGTTCTCCTTGATCTGCATATTTTTCTCTCAAAATTCTACCGAAAGGAGTGTCTCTATTAGCTTCGTTTCTTAAAAATTGTTCTAAATTTACTGCACCAGGAACATCATCACCCATTAAAACTTGAGGAGTAGTCAAAAATTTAGTATCCACAGTTCCTTCTTTTCTTAATCTTTCGTAAGCTGACATAAATTCTTCTTCATCAATAGGTACAGCACCTAATCCCCTACCCATATACATTTTATACAACCTGTATCCTAATCCTCCAAGACCGCCAAAAGCAGCAACTAGACCAGCTTGTTTCATAGCTTCTGAGTTTTTATCAAAACCTTGAGGGAGATAACCTTTATTATCTAACTCTTCGAGTTTTTTCATTCTGTACACATAAGATCCTAATGCTTCTGTCATTATACCTACTGTAGCACTTCTAGTGACACCTGCTGCAGCTAATCCAGGAATAACCTCAGCAGCAAATGGTTTCATAAATGCTGTAAAATCCCCCATGTTCATTCCAGGAGGGTTTACTGGTCTAGGTTTACCTGTGAATGGATCATTAAATATATACTCATTTGTATTCGGTTCTACTCGAACATCCCAGTTAAAATTAGGGTTAGTAAATCCTGCTTCACGATAGTTATCTTGTAGTATTTTTGTTATAGCGTCTGGACCAGCTTTAGGGTCGTTCCTAACAGACTCAGGTAGAAACTCAAAATCTTCAATAGCACTGCCAGGAGTAGCTTCGGCTTCAAAGTCTACACCACTGTATTGCGCAAGAAACTGAGGACTCATACGAGATACAAAATCTTTTGTTATTAAAGGATCTCCTGCTAATATTCCTTTCTCTGCTGCCTCACGAACATCAGTTGAAAGTTCTGAGGTAGGTTGATAAACTCCAGGAAAGTTTATAGGTTTATATCCGTACTTGCTTAGTGCATCTATTTGAGGTTGTGTAAGACTGTCTTCATTAGTAGCTAGTCTATTGTCTAATACTTTGTCAACCCCTTGTGGATCGAGTAAAAAATCAATTGTACTTTGATTTATTTGACTCATTGATCAATCCCTCTAAGTTTTACATACTCTAAAAACTTCTTGTACTGTTCTGGGTAATTAGTTCGATATGTAACAGCAAGAGTGGGTTGACTACTTAATCTTTGTAAAAGTTCTTCATTAGTCATAGTACCTATACCGCTTGGATCACCAGCTGTAGAAGGTAAACCACCTACTGGTGCGGCACTTACAGGAGCGTTACTGATAGGTCTTCTATCTCTTCTTTTTACTAAATCTCTATATGTCGCTATGTTTTTATCACTACCTCTACTTATAGGGATAGTGTCGTATCTGTTTAAATTTTCTTCTGATAGCACTTGGTCTATAAACCTAGTTTTTACAGGTTGATATGGATTATTTGGAGTCTCTCGTAAACTTGCTTCAAATTTTGCTATTTCTTCTGGACTTATGATTGTTGAGTTATTGAATTCTTGAATCCCCATTACAAGACCGTCGTATTTATCTACCGCACCTTCTACTAAATCATAGACCTGTTGTTCAAAATCATCAAAAGTAGTGGCGTTTGCACCAGCTCGATTAAGGAATCTTTCTATATCTCTGTCGGATATGTCTCGACCTTTTTGAGCATCTAATGCTGCACTTTGTAATGCGAGAGTGAATATTAAATTTTGTACTCTTTTAGTGTCAAGACCAGAATTTTTTAAGAAACTGTAAAGACCAGTATCGTTAAAAGTATTATTAAACTGATTTCTAAAACTATTGAAATTTTTAATTTCCTCTCCTGGATCTCTTTTACCGTTACCGTTCGCATCGTTGTAAAAATCAAATTGACCTCGATTAAATATATCATTTAGTTGTTCAAGCTGACCTATAACATTTTTACCGAACTGCGTTAGTCCAGTAGTTGGGTTACCGAAAGTGACGTCTTGATCTCTAGCCCTAGCGTCTTCTATTATAGCGAATGTTTTATCTACTGTGTTTAAAATCTCTCTTGTCTGACCATTGACTTGTTGTATTTGAGCTTCTATTCTTTTTCGTTCTTCATTAGCTTGTTCAGTAGTCAAGACACCAAAGGCATTAGACTGTGGTCGACCTTTTTGGAAAGTAAACTCACCGTTAGCTCCATAAGTCATTTTAAAACTTTCGTCTATGGGCATTAAATGTTCATATCCTTCACGAGGAGCACCGTTTTTACCACCAAATAAATTGCGCTCTAGTGTAAACTCAGGTTGCCCAGTGAGTGTATTCATAACTGACACTATTTTAGCTGTACCAACTTTAATCGCTTGTGCTCCTGGATTGTTTTTCTCCCACTCTGCGAGCTCAAACTCTGTCATAGACATTACTTTATCGTCTACTACATATTGGTTTCTACCTTTCATAGCATCATGTCCAGGGACAAGTATAAATCCTTGATCTGCTAATCGTTTAGCAGTTACTTGATTAAGTAAACCTGCTCTTGCGCCTGCTGATGGATCTGGTCGACCGTCTCTATCTTCATCTGCAAATATTGAATATGCTTTCATTTCACCTGAGTATGGAACTGCTCCAGGAGTCATACTTACTTCTTGATCAGTTAAAAACACAGGGAACTCTTGACCAGCAATAGTGTATGGTTCTCTTTTAGCTTTTATTAAAGATGTTCTTAAACTGTTTCTATCTTTAGCACTAGCTAATGATAGATTAGCAGAAAAGTCTTGTATTCTTTTCGCTTTATCGATGTCAATACTTGCCATTGCGTCTCGATATTTTTTCTGCTCTTTAGCTGAACCACTGGCATAGTTCAAAAATGCATTTGATAAAGCAGTACCCCAGTCATCGCCTTTAGTGCCTGAGTTTATTAAGGCAGCACCAGCAGCGAGATAGGGGAGTGCTTTGTCGGGTTGGGGAATTAAATCTTTAATTTCCTCTGTGTCTAAATATTCTTTAAATGCGTCTAGGTATATTTTATTAGCTTCTTGCTGACTTTCAGTATCTGTTCCGTAAAACTTTTCTATTTGATCCATAGTATAAAAAGTGTTTACAGCACTTTGAGTTACGTCTTCACCGTCTCTTTTAACTGTTCCTAGAGCCATCGCTTGGTTTAGTTTATCTACAAACGTCATCTCATCTTCTGACTTTTCGTTCTCGATGTCGAGTGTATTGCTCAGTGTTTTAGCTACTTCTTTTTCTACTCGTGTGTCAGTACCTAACCCTGCCATTTCAGTTATAGTGCTGTCCATACCTGAATTAACTATACCAAAATTTTGTTGACTCGGTAAATTATTTGCAACTCTGACTGTATCAGCCAACATTGCTTCTATAACTTCTGGAGGTTGAGCAGTTATTTGAGATATCTGGTCCATGGACATTCCGCTCTTGGCTAAATCAATCACTTGACTACGCATCGGGAACATTAAATTTGCTGGTCTTGACATATCTACACCAATGGTTGATTACCTTGTAAAGCACCGTATGCAGCAAGAGCTGTACCTATTCCTTGCATAAGTGGGTTAGAAGGATTATTAGCAGAAGTTTGAGTCATCGTTGTACTGCCTAAAACAGGAGCAAAACTTGACGCTAATTGACCTGCTTGACCGATAGTTGTCATTGGTAAGTTGTATGCTCCTACAAAATTACCGTAGTCTAGATCTAGTCCTCGTTGATCTAATCCTTGCTGCATACCGCCAGCACCATACAATCTAGCTATGTCTGTACCCATCAATCCAGAAAGTGCACCCCCTAAATTACCTATCTGAGCACCTAAGTTACCGCCTAACTGACCAGTCTGTGCTGCCATGCGGAAAGCATCTTTACCAGCACCACCGTATAGATTACCTAACGCACCACCTAATGCACCTAAACCACCAGCAGCAGACCCCATCAATCTTGCTATATTCGCTTGTCTACCTTGCTGACGTTCAAAAGAATCCGAAGCTAGTTTCGCTGCACGATCTTCTGCTTGCATTCTCAAGCTACCTATACCTTGCATCGCGCCTCTGGCTATATCTTCTCTAGATCTACTTCTTTGTAGTCCGCTTCTATCACCGAACCCTGCGCCTTTGCCTATTGCTGTAGCTCTATTAAATATATCTGTTTCTGCTAATCTTCTTGAGACATCATCAAGTGCTTGATCTACCACTTGATCTTGATATCTGTTAGAAAACTCTGATATATCGTCAGCTGAAAAACCTTGCATAGCACCTCTACCAAGATCTACTGCATCACCTAACAGACCTACACCTTCTTGTATCGGTGCTGCTCCTTGAGACACTGCTTCGTTTAGTAGTCCTGTACCAGTGCTTAGTCCTCCAGTGACATCAGCTAACGCTCCCTCTGTTATTTCTTCTGCCCTACCTAGATATGGACTATACGCACCGACTCCTTCGGTTGATAACCGCATCGCTTCTTGTTGTGCTGGTGTGAATCCTGCTATTCTTTCACCTTGATATGTGAATGGGTTAGCACCAGCTACTCCGAAGCCCATCATTTTATTATATAAATCTTGATTCAACAGAGGCAAGATACCAGGAACATTTTGTCCTGGAACACCGCTAAAAAATTGACCTAAAAAATTAGGTGGTAATACCTCCGACCTTTGAAATTGTTCTTCGACTGCCATTATGCTCTTCCTAGTCCCATACTCATTGCTTTGTTTTCATTAAAATTCATAAACTCATATAATCGTTCTATACCTTTATCGTGATCTCCGTCACCTATACCTTTGACACTTTGTTTAGTGAGTACAAACTCACCGTCAGCTAATTTAGCATTGATTGTGTCTTCATCTCCCGATCCCTCAGGATCTTCTACGTCACCGCCTGTTTGTCTTAAATCAATCTCTTCTACGTTACCCCCTTTATTGAACGTAGGGAACATTAAATTAACATATTGATCATTATCGCCTGCAGCCTCCCTGAAAAACTGTGCTACAGCAGGATCTAATGAAGCTATTGAAGAAGTTGGTAGGTCAGTAGGCATAAAACTTGCTTGATTAGTAGAAGAACCTTGTACTCCTCTATATTGAGAAGGAGTCACTGCTGGCGTAAGTGGATTCTGTAAATACCCACCTAACGCACCGCTAGGAGCAGGCATACTTATAGTTGTTTCATCTGGGTTAAATGCGCCCATAGCTGTTAATGCTGTAGCACCTGCACCTATTTTTTCTAAAGCACTTAAATCTTTAAATCTGTCACCTAGTTTAAACCCTTCTGGTAGTGTAGCGTCTGTAAATGCTGCTCTTCCTGCTGCACCTATATCTTGAAATATACTGCCTATACCTTCTCCACTGCCAGGAGTTGGAGCACCTATATTACCTTTAGACAACATAAAATTTTCACCGAAAGGATTAAGTGAACTTATACCTTCACCGAAAGTGGTTTCTCCGAAAGTACCGCCTTGTATTCCTGCACCTTGCGCGATATTACCGCCAACATAAGAAACTGCCGTAGACTGAGCTATATCTTTTCTGTTACCACCTGCTGCAGCAGTACCTAATCCACCACCTATCGCAGCACCTCCAGGTCCACCGATAGCGTATCCTACAACACGACCTACGGTCGGTGCTATTTTTTTAAGAGTATCACTTAGCCAACCGAACTCAGGAGCACCAGTTATTGGGTTTATAGAGTTTTCGTAATGACCTACTGTATATCTGTTAGGATCTGTTTCGTGTCTCTCAAAAGCGTCGAACAGTGCTCGCTTTAAAACTGGGTCAGTCGCTATCGGTCTTGGCAAGACCATTTCACCAGTAGAAAGGTGACCAATCATAGTGTCTCCAAACCTACCGTGTATAGCTATACTTTCGATGCCTGATAAACTCATCTAATTAGTTTACCTCTTTTTAATTTAATTGTATATTCTAAACGCCAACTTTCTTCTGTGCAGCTTTGTGAGCTTGTGTAAAAGTTTTTCCTCTATTCATCATAGCTGTCATACTTTTCATATGTTTAGGGCTGTGATGTTTAGCATGTTTTCTCATCGTTTCTTGCTGTCTAGCAGTCAATTTAGAAACATCTGCACCTTTAACCATGACTTTTTTCTTAGCTTTTTTCTTAGCTACTTTTTTCTTAGTTTTTTTCTTTTTAGGTCTACCTACTTTTGAACCGTATGTTCCTTTTCCTCTTGGCATATTTATGCTCCTTTATACATTTATTGTTGTTGAACCGTTTAGTTTCAGTGTAACTTTACCTACATTAGCCACTGCTTCAAAACCACTAGGTGTTGAAGGTGTTGAAATATTTTGCCAGTATAACCCTTCATAAACTTGTAATGCACCAATGTCCGTGTTCCATACTATACTGCCTTCGTTAAAATTTGCTTGATCTCTACCAGCTGTTGTTATTTGTCTTATGTTATCTGTGTCTATCTCACCTAAATTTAATTCTAATACTCTGACTAAACGATTATAAGTTTCTGACTCAACCGTATCTGTAACAGAGATAGGTAGACGAGTTTGTAGTAGTCTACTCATCTTCTACCATCTGGTCTAACATCTAAACGAGTAGCACCTAATCTCCATCCTGTAGCTGTGTTACCACTTACATTATCATCATCAGACTCTACTCGTATCACCGCTTGTCTTCCTCTAGCTCGTACATCTGCTTTTGAAGTTGTTCCTGTTATTGAGCTAGTGCTGTTAGTAGTCAGTGTTTCTCCAGGAGAGTTACGAGTTTTTAAAACTAAGTTAACAGCGCCAGAAGCATTCTCTAAGAATTTAAAATCTGGTATTACTTCTTTTATAAAAGCAAACTGTTCTCCGTCAGCTATGTCAAAATCACTCGACTCTATAAATACATTAGTCATAGGGCTACCGTCATCGTCATAGCCTGTTTCGTGTTCGTATATAAATCCCGCACCTGTCGCTCTGGGGTACGGTTCTACACCTGAGTCTAGCCAAGCATGTCTTACTAATTCTCCATATGTCCAAACATTTTCTGCGTAGTTATAAACTACATATCTGTCTATCTCGCTACTACTAGCCGAAGGATAAAACCAACCAACTTCATCAAATTGAGTGTTACTAAACCCAAACACTTTAAATACTTGAGAACTATTAAAATCATCAAACACATAACTCAACACACTACAAGGTAATTTCTTGACACTACCAGTGTAAGCGTAGAAGTTATCGTATCCCATCCAGAACACACCATTAGGTGCACTAACTGCTGCTTTTGGTGCGACCAGACCTGTTGTTTCACTGATTAAATTTATGCCGAAAGTAAACGGTGGTCCGATAAACTGCATACTGTATAGAGAGGTATCTGTCCAGACTAGAATCTCTTGCCTTGATTTAACCCCACCTATAATAACACTACCAGAAGATAATCTTAAACTACCTGCTGTGTTCGTACTCAACGGTTCAAAATCTAGAGGATTTTCTTGGTCGCTAAATGATATTAACATCGGGTCAACTACCCCACTTCTAGCATCACCTTCTATCGGATCTGAGCCTAGCACTATAAGATGTCTATCTTTCTCTGAAGTAATTACCTGTAAACCTACTGTTGGAACTAGAATCGCTCCTGTAGTAGTTGCTAAATTTTTCGCTACCACAGAAGTTCCATCGTTTTCTATCCACCTGAACACTGGTCCACCTCTGGGACAAATCATTAAATCCTCACCGTAGTTATCGTGTGTCCATATTCTTAATTGATTAGAAAAAGATAGAGAACTGGCACTACCGAAACCTCCTGATCCCCATGGCTCTACTCCCCAACCAGTGCTCTGAGCGTAAGCATCTAGACCTACGTTTAATTGATATACAGCGTCTACACCAGACCCACCATTACCACTGTCACTAGCGTTTGCTGTAACTGTATTGCCGTCAGTGTCTTTAGCTACGATAGTGTAAGAGTTTGTGTTTACTATACTAGCCACTTGATATTCTTGATTTAATACTGACGCAGTAACATTACCGCCAAGAGAAGTAGCCTGTGCAAAAGTTACAAAATCATTTAAAACTGCTCCATGACTAGAGTCTGTAACTGTTATAACTGAGGATCCGTTTGTTGCTGAGAAAGTAATGCTGTTAGTAGAAGTTTTTCTGGTAGGAGTTATATTATTAAACTCGTTACCTTCTTGTACATAATATTTAAAAGTTGTTCCTAGTCCTAAGTATCTGGCTCCCGATAAAGCTACCCATCCGTGTAATGCTCTGCCTGTTCCTTCATATGTATTAGGACTTTCTTTTGCCCAACCGCCTATTTTTTGAGGTCTACCGTTTTTAAATCGTACGAGGTTAACGTCAAACCAACCCCCCTCATTATCGTAATCAGTTCCTTCTCTGTTTATTCCTGGACGAAATACAAATTTATTTAAAGGCATTTTACCCCTCTACCATCATATCTTTTAATCTGGTTGCTCTTGGTCCAACTTGCCTAGCCCATTTTGAATCTAACATTTGTACACCAGCTTCTTGCCAATCTGCTACTTCTACCGCTTTTAGAAATTTTTTAAAATTTAATAATCTACTAAGACCTAAATTGAAACACATATTAACCATCACTCTTTTTCTAACATCAGACAAGTTGTCATACCAATTAAAAGTTCTTTTTAATTCAGACACACAATTATCTATATCATTAGCTAATAAAAAATCAGACTCAGCTTCACTTATACCTACGTCTTCTAAATTTCTCCCTACCCCAATAGTCAGTTTATCTGCAGAACAGTGATACGGTTTAAATTTAACACCTTCATCTCTTTTAAGTTCTTCAATTAACTTCTGTAAGTTCATCTTTTTTATCCTCTACGGTTGGGTCGTTATCTCTGTAGTATTCTATTATAGCTAAATTTTGTCTGATGTAACGCTTTATATCGGCTATGTTATTTGACAAATTTTCATAACCTTGTGCAGTGAGAGAGTAGTAAGCAACAGCAGGTGCGTCACCTTTATCGTAATCTGTTATGTACTCTCTCATAGTTTCTGGGTTTAGTATTTTCCATTTAATCTCAGCAGGTGAGACTGCTTCTGGTAAAGGTGGATGATATAATGGGGCAGGTTTTTGAACCGTAATAATTTCTACTGGATCAACTTTAGGTGGTTTTGATAATACACTTGAACATCCAGTTGTGAATAGTAGGAAACTAATTAGTAATATTCTCATCAAACTGCCTCGGATTAGTTAAATCTACTAACTCTCTGTTTACTCTAGCTGTACCTTTATTGACAATATTTTCTACTAAACCACTTTTAGCTATTGCTAAACTATTCAAGTCATGTCTAGCGAAAGTGTTTCTTAACTTACTCACTTCTTTACGAGCTTCGTTACTCTGTTCAGTTAACTCTGTTATCTTTTGTTGACTTATTTTTTCTTTATCTAATTGATTCTGTAACTCTTTGTTACTTTGCTCTACTGATTTTTTCAGTATCTCTTGATTAGTTATAGCTACGTTTAACTCTATGTTTAGTTTATCTATTTTTGAGTTCTGCATGTTTATATACATAGCACTCGCACCCAAACTTGCGATTAGTAAACCACCTAAAATTATGTTTGTTTGTATGCCCATGTGTTTAGTTTAACCTAAATTAATCAATATTTTAACTACCTTGTTTAATATTGATGATTGATGAACTGCCACCATTGACACTCACTTGATTTACTTTACCTTCTTGTTCTATGCGAATGCTGTACGAACCGTCTTTTGATACCTGCATCTGTAAACTATCTTCAATCTGTCTTATAAATTTAACTTCACTATCGGATACAAAAGTGTTTATTTGTGTATCACTATCGTATCCTACACTTGTGCCTCTTACGCCATCAGCAGATAAAGCTCTATCTGCTTTACTAAGTTCATCAACCTCTTGTATAACATCTAGTAAATCTTCTAAAAAATTTGCAGCGAGATAGTCTATATCAAGTTCTGTATATTCTAGGTCATCTTGTTCTAGTTCATCTGTATCTAGCTCATCAAACTCTAAAAAATCTATATCTAATATATTTTCTGTATTAGCGGTGGCTTCTTGCTCGCCCTCTAAATCTCTAGCTTGAGGAGGATTTACTATCAACATGTTATCAATCATGTCTACTGTTAAATCAAGAATAACAGCAGGAGTAGGTGAAGTTTCAAAATTATACACAGTTGTTGCTTCATATGGTCTATTAAGTATTACCTGCCCTAAAGCAGTATCTACAACTATCTCGCCACTAGCGTCTCCATTCTCGTCTGGTAATAATATCACAAGAGTTTCGCCAGTTTCTTTTACCGTAAGTGTGAAATCTGTGCCTCTGATTCCTATCGTGGCTGAATTAGTTCTGACTGTTATATTATCTTTAGGTATGCGTGGTTTTTTACTGGATATAAATCTACCAGTTCCTTTGACAAAGTTCAAAGCCATACTTGATTTACTGGGGTTGGGATCAAATACAAACTTATCAATTATCACATTGCTGTGTTCTGTAAGACGTATAGTTGTCTCATCTCTGAACGTAACACCCATACGACCGTTAGCTGTTTCCAGTTTGTCCATAGAGTTTAATGAGAAATTAATCTCACTTTCGTATGGTTTGTCTCGTACTACTCTTGTGTTACCGTTTAACTCTGTGATATTACCTATATCAACATCCAACGCTTGTGCCTTGATCGTCTTGGTTAACACACACAGTGCCATTACTACCATCAGAAGTAATGCGTAACCAATCGTTGTCTTGCGTAGACTGTTGATCAACAGTAAACGACCTATTACTACCGTCGTGCTCAAGTTTAAAGTATCCACCTGCATATCCGTCTCCGTCATAATTCACAGTATTGCTATCACCATCAAGATCTATGTAGTTTGTAGCAGAGTCTACATCTAAATCAATATTAACTGTGTTACTTGAACCTTGTACAATAGTGTCTATATCTGCACCACTAGCTAAAGCATTGGTAGCCAAGTCTAATGTCATGGTATTCGTAGACCCATCCACGTCCACATTTACATTACTGTTATCTGCCGAGTTTGAGTTACCAGGATCTACTTGTATCGTAAAACTATTTGTATCTCCATCAAAATCAAACAATCCTGTAAATGTATCTGCATTGATATCGCCTAACATCTTGTTATTATTACCTATTTGATTTACATCTAATGTCATAGTTGCACCATCAAGGTCAAATGGAGTCATACTACCGTGTGCAGATTCTAGCCCACCTATGATGTTACCACTCCCTAATTGCTCAAGATCTATATTCGCTGTAGCACCAACTTGATCTACATAGATTTCATTATCGTCTGCATTTAAAGCCACAGACAACACTAATAAACCTAGTAATAATACTAACGCTGTTCTGTTAAATTTACTCATCATATCTCCAGTACCCTTTTTTTACACCTGTTTTAATTATTTCTAACACTCCTTCTTCTATCGCTTTTTGTAACGCTATTGATGTGCTTTCATTTGCCGACACACCCCCCTCTACCTCTATGAGTCTTGTTCCTTGATCTATAAATCGAAACAGATCTTGTGACAAACCTACAGATAGAATATTTTTAGAAGTTAACACTTCTATTAATACTTCTCCTGTAGATACAGATACTAATCTCAAACTAATCGTTATCAAATCTTCTCTGTACTCTTTACTAGAGCCGATGCCGAGGTAACGAGCACCTAAACCACCACTCTTTATATTAGTATCATAACTCAAAACTCCTCCCTGTACTAAAAGTCCAGCAAAAAGTAATGGTTTTACAACACTGTCTTCTTCAAAACTTTCCCTAGTAGAGCGTATTATTTGTCTCTCTTTAGTTAAACTTTCTAACCCTACCCTCTCTACTACTTTAAAAAATTCGCCCTCTGCAGCGTGTTTCAGGGCTCTAATCAAGTAAGCCTCTGGAGCTTGTGTTATAGCTGTACTAAACAAAGCAAACTCACCGTTGCTTTTCCTTTGACCTGTGTGATCTCTAAAACTGTTAGGATATATAGCTATCACTGGTTTTCTTTTAGAAGGCGGTGTATCTTTCAACTCTTCTGACTGTAAAGAAAGTATAGAAGAGCTCTGTATAACTACGTGTGGGAAACCACTACCCTCTAATAAATTTTTAGACGCGCAACTAGAAAGTAAAATCGCCAATAGGCACAGTAATAACTGTCGTCCCACCTGTCTCGTCTGTGATCGTGAGAGAGATAGTATCGTTTTCAACAATGTATTCAATAGTGTTGCCCTCTAGTGTTAACTTACCTTCTGTTTGTTTAGTTTCTCCAAACAACTGTTCTACCATTTGTCTGCTTAGTTGCGCATAGATCCTACTCTCTAAATTTCTTATAAATCTAGCGAGTGTAGTATTATCTGCGTCTCTCGCTAGTTCATCTTGATACGCTTGTATCTCGTCTTTTAATGCCTGTTTTCTAGTTGCTTCTTGATTCTCTATCGTAAGATAATGACTAGATGTATTTATTCCAGAAAAACTAGGACTTTTAAATTTAAAAGACATTTCGTCAGAATACACTGGAAACGATAATAATAATATTAAATAATTAATCTTTCTCATCATCTTTCAATCTGTTTTCCTCTTTTAACTCTAAAACAGTATTCACCTTTTGTTGTAATCTTATCATATCTTGGTCTAATAAACGTAATTGATCAGTAAGTCTAATAATAGTTACCTTCATTTCTTGTACAGCTGGATCTATCTTCTTTGTGATTGTTTGCCAAACAAAGAAAACAAAATAACCCAGCCCTACAACCATCACTATCGGAAAACCAAACTCTGAAACTAACTTTACGATATCCATTATTTAAACTTCTTTTGTATATACTTTATGCCTGCGTATATAGATAAACCGTATATCGCAAATAAAGTTAAAGAACCAAATACGATTAGATAATCAGAAGGATATAAATATATAAGACCGAATAGACCGTCTACAACAGCTTCTGCGTCTCCGACTGGAGGTAAACTAATCTCTTCTTGCATCTATCTTCCCGTCTTCTACGAAATTTTCAGCTCTGGCTATTCGCTCTAAATCAGGAGATAGATTCAATGCACTTGATACGCTAGTGTCGATGCGTATCATGTCATTATTCATTGTTGCTGCTCTAGTAATGAGCATTTTAGATATGGCTTGGACTGTATTAATTTCACCTACTAAGGCATCCATCATTTGTTTCATAACGAGAAATATGAAATAAGCCATTATTAAACCACCAGCAACTGGTAGTCCTAAATCAGCTATTAATGCAAAACCTTGTTCCATTCATCCACCACCCCTTCTGTAACAATCGCCTCAAGAACTCCGACTATCATAACCCCTATGATGTCTGCCTCTCTATCTGCTTCTTCTCTATCTCTAGCTATTATCTGTGGTCCAACATATTCAGTTCCGTCTTCATCGTTTATTCTAGTTATAAAAATTTTCATTCTTCACCTTTGAAGTTTTTACTAGAACTTGCGCTACCTGCATATAGCCCGAACCATGCTGCTCCTGCTCCAACAATTATAGATATAAGACCAGACTGTTCTAAGTTAGGCTCTGGTAATTCCATAAACCACATAACAGAGTAATACAATAAAAATATATACACACTTAAAAACATACGAGGAAATATTCGCCAAGCATCCACCGCTCTAGCTAAATGAATCCATTTTTGATATGGGTTAATGCTCCGTTCGCTGTGGACTGTATCAACTTCAATCTCTAGCTCTATTTTCTTTTTGATATTTTCGTCCATTACTTCTTCGCTTTTTTCTTTTTAACTTTTTTCTTTCTCTTAACTCTTTTTACATACGCTTCGTTCTTAGCAGTTTTAGGATCATCTGCTACGTATCTGCCTTTTTTATCTTTGGCACGAACCGTTTCAAAAAGATTAGGAAAGAAAAAACATTTAATTTTATTCCATATACTCATGGCACTTTTCCTCTGTTATACAAACTTTGCAAAAACTATGGATACTAAAATGAATGGGTATACTGCCCATATCATATTTTCTAGTTTTTTGAATTTAGCAGAACCTTCATCAAGGCGTCTTTCGATATACTCATATCGTATAGCACATTCTCTTTCATGTGCTTCTATTTTTGACAAAGAGTCTTTTACTGTTGGCATAGTAAATTAGTGTACTATACCTTGTTTAAATTCACAAGCTACTGCTTTTTATAAGTGTGTAAGGAATATTTATTTTAGAAACATCTACGTTTTCAGGTCTGAATTTTTCAAATTTATTAATGAATAATACTGCTTCATCGTAGTTATTTTGTAGTTTTACCACTTCTTTAACAGGATAACCTTCTGCGTGAGTGTCTATTAATGTTGCATTTTGATAAGGATGTTCTCCTGCGTAAAGACAAAGCCAACCGCCAGAGTTACTTACGACTAACATTTTTTTCCTGTTTAACACATTGATAAATTCTTCTAAGTTATTTATAACATTACTCTTACACCACAGTTTTTGCTTACTGTGTTGTTTCACAGCTTCTATACTTTTACAATTAAACTTCGGCATCATAGTGATAACATTTTTATCTTTGGCTTTATATGACTCACTGTATAAAGCAATCCTTTTAATATTTTTATCTGTCTTTAACATTTTTACCGCATCATTTATTGTAGTTTTTTCAGCACGACCTATACTTATCACTGTTCGTATATCGTCTACGCTGTCACAAACAGCTTCACCGATACCACCGCTTTGCGTAATAAACCCTATGTCTCCTTTAGTTTCTTTGTTTAATAGAAACGTTGAATAGGTGTCGCAATGTATTCCCATACAGTTTGGACCAAGAAGTTTTGCTTTATTGTCTGTTAATTCGTAAAGCTGTTTTTCTACATCTGTCTCTAAATTATTGATAACTATTATGTACTTAGTGCCTTTCTTTAACACATTACTGACCTCTTCTAATATGTTAGGAACACAAAGTATGGCTAGATCAGGAGTTTCGGGTAAATCTAAGTATTTATCGTTTTTACCTACAAGATACAAGGGTACTTTACAGCTGTTATTCAAAGATTCTGTAAGTGCTGCACCCCAGTACTTACCCTCTTTCATAGCTTCATCTACTGTTTTGCTCGAGGATCCTAGTAAAGCCACAGATTTAGGATTAAGAAAAGTCATTGAATATATGTTTACCTATCTCTTTGTCATTGAATATATGTTTACCTATCTCTTTGTAGTACAATTCTTTAAAATTTATCTCTTGTATCAGCACAGGAGCTAACCCTGTTTGATTTGATATTTGATGTGCGTGTAGTCTTGCGTAAGGGAAAATAATATTAGGACAATCTACCGCTAGAGCTTCTTCGATTTGTTCTTTTTCTTCATAATCGCAGAGAGTAAATATACCGCTTTGAACAAAATTAAGTGTGTATAGGTGATTATTTTTATACATACACTCTATTTGAAACGAAAGATCTACCTCAAAAGATTCCTCTTCCTTAAACACTACAGGAGTAAAACTAGATTGACAAGCTAGTTCTGTTTGTATTTCGGATGGCTGTTCTTGTAAAAGAGCAACAGCGTCGGGGACTTCTATATTAGATTCTTTCGTGTAGATAGTAGATATTTTTATATGTTTATTTGTGGTGGACATAGTGTATTTTCTCTCTAGTGTTTTTAATTTTAGTAAGGGTTTTATTTGCTAATAGAGTTATACGATCTGTTTCTTTCTTAGGAACTCCTTTTAAGTACGGTAATAATTTGTCAAAACAGTATGCATATATCTCTAGTATGTTGATATTCTTTCTGTATATTGGATTTAAGTAATTATGAACTAATGCTTGCTCTCCTAAAACTCCATAGTTGAAAGCATCGATTGCAGCAGTAGATTCTTCTCTAAACAAAATATCGTCTTTATGGTTCATGTATCTAGGCATGTACAAAAGTTTTTTATCTCGAAGTGCTCCTGAATCTTTCTCGGGTGCTGTTTTCCACTTTTTAGGATTTATTATAAATATTGCTAAGTCTAAAACTTTTTTATTTATTTCTTCAGAAATATATTGGTAGTGTTGTTTAATTCTTTCATGGTCAGTAAACACACCATATCGACTAACAGCCATATGGTATTTGTTTAATTTAGATTTACTAGGAAGGTCTTTATTTTTTAAATTAACAATTAATCCGCTCTTGATGACTAATGTTATTTCATCAGTGTTGTTTAAAACAGTAGCAATCCTGCTTTCTAACATTTTGTCTTTACTAATAACTCTGTAAGTTATTTCTGGATTATTAATATCTAATGAATTTGTTGTAAGTTTCAATAAGTTATTTTCTTCCAGTATCAAGACTTTTAGGTTTTTTAGGTTTAACATGCAACACTCGTTTAAAGTAGTTGAAAAAGCTATCAATTTTCTTTTTAGGATCTTCTGATAGATGAGAGATCAGCCCTGAATATTCTGATGATAGTATTCTTTTAAAATCATCTATAACAGGATATCCTTTTTCATAAAGGACAGCATATATCGGAGTATATGTTTTTGTTACAATTTTTTTACGATCAAATAATTCTATGCGTTTTCCTTGAGATAAACCAACAAGTCCCATCTCAGAGTTAGACGTGCATCCAACTTTTCTTGTCTTATTTAGAATATTATGTCCCGACAGTTTTCTATCTAATAAATTTTGTTTGCCATAATGGTTTCTTAAATAAGCCATAGCGAATGGAGAAGTTAAAGGATGTGGTTTTAACATAGCTCCTTCTTTATCAATGGCTTTTTTAACTTTAACTTCATCAGTTATTTCTTGTAGTATGTTAGTTCCAGCCAGAAAAATAACGTAAGGATATTCTTTATCTGTTTTCCTTAGAGCATATTTGTCAGTATTGTTTTCGGCTATGTCTTGAAATATCTTTTCGCCTTCTTCTGTTACTTCACCGCTTAAAGCATCTCTTAATATTTTTTTACAAAAGTAGGTTGAAGCAGGTTTTACATACACAAATTTAGTCATTACATCTGTGTATATATAACCTGTTATTTTTTCTTCTTTTCCAAAGTCATACCAAATATCGTATTCAAGGTTAGTTCCGTGATTACCTTTCTCTGGTAATAAATGGTGTATCCTTGTTAATTTATCGTTGCTTTTTGATCTACGAATATTACCAGATTTGAAAAAATGAGCAATATCATCATTGAGAACATCATTAAAAGCCAGTGTCTCAAGAGGCATTTGAGTCTATCTTTTCTTCTAGCTTATCCATTCTTTCTTCCATTTCTTTAAAATGTTCTATTAGTATAGAAAGAGTTTCCTCTGTTCTTCTATTAATTATATGGATTTGTTCTTTGATATCCTCAGACATAGATAAATTTTATCGGTCACATACAAAAAAGTAAATGAGGTTCTATGTGAGTATGTATGTTATTACTAATTTTTTTAACTTGTGTCCGTGATGATTGTTTATTGTTTCAGGATTAGTGTAACTAAGTCTTCCTGCGGAAACTGCGTCATTATATGATTTCTCCATACTAGAACCTTCTACAATCCATACAGCATGACTAGCACAATTATCAGAAATACTTTTATAAAAAGCATCCATTTTTTGGTTATATTCAGAAGAATAACACCAACCTTGACTACCACTAGCATCTTCTCTAAAAAAATCTAGTTCATGTTGAAACATTCTATCGCCTTGAAATTCTCGTCTACCGCATCCATAAGCTACTATTCTTCCATCTATGTCTAATTTAAAAATAGCGTGGTCAGCATTTTCATCTCTGGCTTGAAAGCGTGTTTTCATTTTAGCAAGTTTATCTGCTGTACTAGAACTGACAGTTAAATCAAATTCTTCCCAAACTATATTAAGTTTTACTGCATCTAAATAAGGTAGTGATTTAGTAAAACACTCGTCAAAGATCGTTTGATCTATATCACTGTAGTTAATTTTCGTTACAGTCATAGTCATTCTAATCTTCCTCCCATGAGTCACCATCCCAATATCTAGCGTTATGTGCGTTAGCCGAAGCTACTTCTGTTTCAAATAACGAGCCTGTGTTTCCCGTAGCTGTGATTCTTTCAAATATGATTGTAGCTGTGGTATTAGTTGTATTGAAAGTGGTTGTTGTGCTTTTACTTGTAGATGTTGAACGAGTAGTGTTAAAAGTAGTTGTCGTGCTAAAAGTGGTCGTGGTCGATCTACTTGTCCCGAAAGTAGTCGTGGTCGATCTACTTGTATTAAACGAAGTAGTAGTAGATCTTGAAGTGCTTCTTGATGTAGTGCGAGATGTTGTTCTCGAACCTCCTCCTTTTCCACCAAGAGCAGTGGTAAATGATGTCGTATAACTTGTAGTAAAAGTGGTCGTAGTGCTATTGCTTGTGCCGAAAGTTGTAGTTGTAGACCTAGTAGTATTAAACGAAGTAGTTGTAGATCTAGTCGTATTAGTGGACCGAGTTGTAGAAAAAGTCGTGGTGGTGTCAAAAGTCGTGGTGGTAGACTGTGATGTAGAAAAAGTTGTAGTAGTGTTTTTTGTAGTTTGTTTTATAGCGTTAAAGAAAGTAGTAAGAGAACCATCTGTCTCTTTTACAACAGCGAAATTAACAAAACGTAGAGTTCCGTCAGTTACTTTTATAACTATTGGGTTTGGTGTTTCAATCGAATCACCGTCCCAAATCTTTATCGCCATCTTGAAGCCTCGTTATACGACGTACCAAACAAAACCAGTTTTTTTACCAGATCCGTCTGTAGGTGCAGAAGTTACAATATCAAAATCTCTTGCATCTAATTTTGTTAAAGCAATCTGTTTCATTGTGCCATCATCATTCAAAACTAATCTATCTGCATCAGCTAATGTTATATCACTAGCACTTGTTCCACCATCCATAATGTTAAGTTCTGCAGCAGTGCTTGTTACAAGTGTGCCACCTAGTTTTAGACCATTAGAGCCATCATGTGACGCTATATCTACATCAGAAGTACCATCAGCAAAAGTAGCGTTCATGTTTTCATCTATGGATAAAGCTGGTGTTGTACCAACTGTACTTCCTTTACCTATTACCAGATCATCGGCAGAATCATCAAGACCAATATAAAAGTCTTGAGCGTTGCCATCAAAAACGATTTTAGTGTCTTCTGCACCTGCATCTCCTATTGTAAGTGTTGGTGTTGAACCCGATATTTTTAAACTATCGCCTACATCTAAATCAACAAAAGCGTCAGTTACTGCTGCACCTGAACCTGCGCCATCCAAGATAACTACTTTTACCGCACCATTCGGTATAGTTACGTTAGCTCCAGAGCCTTGTGATACAGCTATGTCTTGAGATCCCGAAGTAGCGTTCTCAATAATATGAACACGACTCATTGTGTTTGGACCGATAGTGATAGTACAGGTTGAATCTAGTGTACCAGTGTATTTAATATACATGGCTCTACCAGGATCAGTAGAACCATCTGCCACTGTTGTGGTGTGCGTATCTGCGTTGGTAGTTATGGCTTCTGTTCCGAAACCAAATGCTTCTGCGATAAGTTCTAAGTTTGTATTAGTTGTAGTACCCCAAGTTCCCGACTGGTCACCTGTGCCCATTTCCTCAAGTCTTAGATCATTTACAAATGTACTCGCCATTGTTTTACCTCTTCTTTATACTCTTATGATTATACTACTATTTTTCAAATTAGTTAAGCTACTTCTTGCCAATTAGGATCTTGAGTTGTATTTATAGTAGACCAACTAGGATCCTGGACATCATCAACAAGTCCCCAAACATTTGCAGAAGGAGTACCCCCTGTTCCTACTTGACTATCTAAAGTCACATTAGCTTTACAAATAAAAGTTACGTTTCCTACTGAACCTGTTGCATCTAATCCCGAAGGTGATACTTGACTATTATGATGTACTGTAACGCCACCGTTAGCAGTCGTGCCTGCTCCTAGAGTTACTGTTACGTCTGCTTCTGCATCTACACTTACCGCCACACTTCCTAAAGTAGCAACAGCTGTTGGTAGAACAGCGACCGCTTGCGCATTAACTGCTACTGAGGATACTGTACCAGTTGCACTTACACCACTACTGATAGTGACAGTTTGTCCAAACTGGAACCCTAGTGTACCTAATCCTCCTGTACCTACCTGTCCTGTAACAGACACATTTTTAGGTATTGATGCAGTGGCTGTACCGACTGCTCCTGTACCTACTTGAGATGATAAGGTGACGTTTGCCTCTGCGTCATGGGTTACCGCACCTACTGCAGAAGTGCCTGCTACCCCTGAAACTGTTATGGTTTTAGGTATTGATGCAACTGCTGTGCCTAGAGCAGAAGTACCTACCTGTGAAGCTGGAGTTACATTAGCTTCTGCGTCATGAGTTACTGCGCCTACTGAACCTGTACAAGAAACACCAGATACAGTGACACTTTTAGGTATCGAAGCAAAAGCAGTTCCGAGAGCGGAAGTACCCTCAACTCCTGATATAGAAAAAGAGGTAGATACGATGTGTATCTGACCCCAAGGTCCAAGTCCCCAGCTTGACCTACCCCAACCTGCCATCGGTTGTTACGCTATGCGAATTATAGCTGTAGAAGCAGCAGCAGCAGGAAACACGATTGTAAAATCACCAGCTGTCGAAGTTTTATCTCCACCAAAATCAATCGTTGCTACTGAAGGATCACCAGATGCTGTATCATTATAAATTAGACAGCCTCTTGCAGTTAGTGTAGCTGTACCGAATGTAAGATCTGCAAAATCGGTAAAACCAGTTGTACCGCCAGAAGTAGGATTAATGTTTGTCAATGCTGCGCCAGCAGCAGTGTAGTTAGTGCCACTCACTTCTTGGTTCGTTGAGTAAGCAGTTGTAGTCGCTCCCATTGTAGCTGAACTTGTGTATAGAGCTAATTTAAAAGAGTTACCGCCAGAAGCAAGAAAATTATGTTTTGCTTCTAGGAGTTCTTTTTTAAAGCTCGTAGTTAATGTTGATGTAATCGCCATTTTACTTTAACTCCGTTAAAATTGTTGCTAAATTTTCATGTCCTTGTTTTATGAGAACATTCTTCATAGTGCATCTTTCACTATTGATGCCCTGTTTAATATAATAAAGTATTGTGTTGTAAATAGCTACTCTAAATGCTTCGGCTTGTTGTCTAACATGTCCTTCTGCTTCTTCAGAAATACCACATATTCTTTCTGTGGCTCGTTTTGCCCAATACTCAGGAGGGTGTCCTCTGTGTTGTTGTGTATCTACTGCTATGGATCCTAATGTTGAAACTGTGTCTATTTCTATCATGTTAATACCTTTTTGCTTCTGGTGGTGTGTTTAATACAGGTACGATTGCACCATTCCTTAATTCTTCTTCTTTAGCTTTTATATAATCATTGTAGCTAACTTCACAAAACTCATTAGTTTCTGAATTAATTATAATCAAAGGTGGGTTATCTAATCTATGATAACCATATACTTTATCTTTTAATGGTACATCTGTGTCTAATAAACCAGAACGAGGAGCTACACTGACTGTCATTCCCGCAGTTATGCATTTAGATAACCAAAATTCTGTACATGCTCTTCCCGCTTCTGCAAAATGTAAATTACCTTTATAGGTAAAATCTACTCCAAACATATTTAACCTACCCACTCTGTTATATAAAGCAAAAGCGATAGCAAAACAAACAGTATTGTTTAAGTAAGAGGAACCTGTATCCTTAACTACGTCTAATAGAGGAAACTCTACTAGATTATTGCACCTTTCATCTAACTCACAGGTGTATATCGGTCCAGGATGTGTTTTTAAAACTTTTTTCATTAAACTTGTTTGACTGCCTGAATCATCAGTATCCAAAAAACGACTGGCTGGATCTAACATAAAAGTTCTGTCTACTTGTCTAGCTATACCTGCCATTGCATTTATAGCCCAGACTTCATCGTATTCGTTTCCGTGACATATAGATAGGTGATAGTCTAGCTGGCTTTCGCCCATAGCGACGATGGCGATATTCGCCCCGTCCAATGTTTTTTCTTTCATGCTTGTGGTTGTCTCCTTACTTGGTCATATCTATATTCGTCTCGGGTAGATTTACCTTCTCCAAGATTTTTCAAGCCTGCCACAGCTTCTTGAAATCTTTGTTCATAGATTGGTGATGTTTCATAATTTTTCAAATAGATCATAGCTTCTGATAAACTTCCGTACAACATCGCGTTAGGAGCGTTAACAGACAGCCACGTAGTTCCTGAATCACCTGCCGAAGTAAGGGATGATGGTCTGTGTTGATAATGTAGTTCAAATGTAAAGTTTGTTGATGGCGTTGGTGCCAATATAAAAGTATTTTCATCAAATTCTGCGTAATACTTTGGAGTCCCTGTGGTAGCGGATGCAGGTGTGTAATCCCGAATAAAACTTGTTTCTTTTAATTTTAAATAGTTGTAATTACTACTACTATCGATAATAGCCAGACTTCTAGAAGATAAATAGTCTGTAGGTGCGCCCAAGTATGGTCCATCGGCGGTTGCTGTTCCTGTTACATTTTTAATAAAAAAATCTAACTGAACAGATTTTAAAATTCTTTCTTCTGTTGTTTTTATAAAATCGTCTAAGTGCGTTACGAAACTAGACTCTGTACTTTCTGAGTAGTCTTGAATCGCTGTTTTTAATGATGAATATGTCCAACTCATAGTGTTATCCTGTCGTTACAGTCACAGTTCCTAAGGAACCTGTAACTGATTTCATATTAAAACTCGAACCTATAATATCGTCTTTTGTTCTAATTATACCGAATCCTGTCGTAGGAGCACTTTCTGTAGGTCTAGGGTGTTTCAAAGATTCTGGATCTGCTGCTTTTCTCAAAGGTTCAAGCTGTGGATGTTTTTCTTCAAAACAAACTGAACATACACGTAAGCCGTTCCACTCCTCTTTTAATTTATTATAAGAGTAAACAAAACCACACCTATCACATTGTGCTTGAGAATATTTACCTAAAGCATATGCCATTATAAATAGCTCCTAGAAGGAACTAAGTGTAGAGAAGCTCTACTACGATCTTCATCTGCAGCTAATTTAAAATCCTGTTCGTATTGTTGTTTTAATAAAGGAACTTTTTCTGGGTTTCTTTTCATAGCTATATAATACGCAAGCCCACTAGCCATGCAAGGAATAAACCTAGAAGGTACATCTGGGTCTTGATCAGAGGCAGTCACATCATCTATTCTTTGAAGAGTGTTAGCTACTAACCTGTATGTGCGAGCACTGTCTGGTGTTGGATATAGTTTAACAACTGGGGTGGTCTGTCTATCTAAAAAATATTGAGTCGGTCTGCCTGTAGCAGATTTATCAGGTATGTTTAAATATTCAGACCTTCCGATTCTTGTGAGACTCAAGTCAGTTGTTGTGGTTCCTTCTATCTGTCGTATAATTGCAGAAACTATATCTATATCAAATGAGTTAAGTGTATAACTACTTGTACCAGAAGTTAGATTAGTTGTAACTTGTTCTATCGTCCAGAGATTGATGCCTCTGTTAGCCCAATCTGCAAACATAATGTTCATAGATCTTCTGGCTGTTTCTGCATCATAACCTGTGCGTAGCTCAAGACCAGCCAGCTCGTACGCTTCTTCTATCGTATCTGCTATACTAAGCTGGAAAGTCTTAGTTCCTGAGGTTGCCATTAGTACTCTTTAATTATATTCAATACGAGAACGTATGAGTCTCCACTTGCATGCCCTGTTGTTGTAAGCTGAATATCTCCAGTTTTACCACTTGCTGCAGCAGTGTTTTGTAACCCACCTATATCTGTAAAATCTATATCATCTGTTTTATCAGAATGTAAATCCCAGCAGATCGTGTCTGTCGAAGCATCCCAAAGTAATTTAGCACTCATACCGTTAGTTTCATATCTAATCCTAGCAACTTTACAGCCTGTGCAAGTTGCACCATCTGTGCTCCTTGCCGCAAGTGCGCTTACGTCTACTTTAGTTACTGCTGATTCACCTGTTCCGTCTGACGTATTAGTAAACTGTATAACAGCTTGTCTGTCATTATCAACAATAGTTGTTGAAGTTACTGCATCTGCCATATGTCACCTCCGATTATGCGTCAGCGAATGGAGTTACTAGCGTACCTGAACCGAGTATTATTCCTTCTACTGCGTATTGAGCGGAAGCCATTGCAGTTACTTTTACGATACTGCCTGCTAGTCCACCTTTAGTTGATCCATTCATGGTAATAACATCGTTACTCGCACCAGATATAAAAGTTTTACCTGTAGCATCGTTCACACCAGTATAAAGACCACCAACGAACTTATCTGTGCCGTCAGTTAGAATATCCATGTCTGTTGCTGCAGTCACTACTACGAATGTAAATGTAGCACCTAAATTGTTAAGCTGGTTAGGATCTTCGTTACGTCCTGGAGCAGTAGCAACAATAGAAGGTAGTGTAAATTTACCATCTGCGTCATTAGTTATAAGAACTTTACCTGCGTGTGCTGCAACAGTTAAAGTTGTGTCAGCAGTAAGACTAACCACGTTAGCGTTTCCTGCCGCAATAAATCCAGCGAGTGATCTAACTGGACCTGAAAATGTTGATTTTGCCATTTTATTCCCTCCTATGAGAATAATATATTACCGTCTTGGCTTGTCTGCTAGGTCAGTCGGTAATTAATAAAGTTATCCTAGTCATTTAATCATATATTATTAAACGTAAAAAAGAAAGGGATCCGAAGACCCCTTTCAACATTCCAGATTGTAATCTAGCTTATGCGCCAGGAGATCCGTAGATTCCGCGCCAATCACTAAACCCGAAGGAATATCTCTCTCTCGCTTTGTAACGAACGTTACCAGTTTCAAAATCGCCTTCCATACCTGTTGTCATGGCTGCTCTTTCAAAATGTTTCAAACCGTTAGGCGCATCTGTCTTAATGAAAAATGCATCTGTGTCGGTTAGGTAGTGGTTCACTACATATCCTTCTGGCAACATCCCCATGTTTCTCATGGCATTGATGTCGTTATCAGAAGTTGCTGGTCTTCCTGGAGAGTTTAAGATCCTATCAGCCACAAACTGTAGTTGTGGTGGTATGATCAGTTTTCTAGCTTGCACATTAACTTTAATACCTCTTTCATCTTTAAATGCTGAGATATCAATTAAAGCATTTTCTAACGAAGTTTCGTTAAGATCTGCTGCTGTGCTTGGCTCATTAGACTGGTCACCAGCTGTCAGTGTTGGGTGATCAGTTGTCATGAGAGGTTTACCATCGCCTCCTGGGAAGGAAGTTGAAAAACCATTGTTAAGCACGTTTGCTGCTTTAACTTGTTTAGTGGTCGCCATTGACCTAGCCAATGCTCTTGTGTATCTAGAGGAAAGCGTATCGTAGAGGTTATCTTCGATTGCTTCTTCTGTCAACGCAAACGCGAGGGCTACTGTTTCGTGAGTGTAACGAGATGTGAAGGTCTCTTGCGCTGCATCATAAGTTACTGCTGCACCTTCTCCTTTAACTGGAGCTTGTGCGAAACCTGATAACATCACTTCCTCTTCAAAAGCTCTGTCTGAGTTTTCTGTATCAAAAATCTCAGAGTGCTCATTCTCGTAACGGTTGTACTCGAGACCAAATAGTGCATTTAATCCTGGCTCGAGTTCTTTTACTAACTGCGCTCTATTTATTGCCATTTAAGTCACCATTTAGCTATTGCCGAACACAGAAGCTGGGAATGAAACGTACATTCTAGCATATTGACCGATTGAGTTATCGGGTCTGTCTACAAACCCATGAACTAATGCGATACCGCTAGAAGTAGTTGCTGTCACTGCTTCTTTTGATCGACCTGTTGAAGAATTACCTGCTGTTGTTGTAATAGTGTTTGTTGTACCGATTGTTGCTTGTGTTGGAGTTGCAGAAGACTGCGCCTCGTACACAATATCAGGGTCGGCATAAACATACGCTTTAGCATCAGCAGATCCGAGTGTAGCTGTGTCGGCTACCCACTGGTTTGAAAAAACCACGGAGCCGTCAGTAGCTTGGTATTCTACACCTGCGAATACACCTAGAGGAGTACCAGTCGCTGTTCCTTGAATAACGTAACCACTAGATAGATTAACTACATCACCACTAAAGATAGATGCGTTAGTCGCACTTGCGATTGCGAATTCTGAAGGTCTTATAGTACCGCCAGACATATGATAAGCAGGAGTAAAACCGTTTGGACTATTAACATTTGCCATTGTATTTTACCTTTTCGTCATATTAAAAAATAACGATTCCTAAGAATCATTTCCTTTACCAAATGTGACTTGAGATCTTCTATTAGGGTTACTAATAGGCATTCTACTGTCACTTTCTCGCATAAGATTGTTATCAACAGCCTGCATTTGGTCAGCAGCTTGTCGATCATAGTATTCTCGTCTTTGATCAACGAGTTCTTGAGGCATCTTTGCAAGTATCAATCCTCCTACTCCGATTACGCCAGCGTGTTTACCATCATCAACAGTTGGTGCTTCAAACTCAGGATGTTCTTCTGCTCTCACAGGTTCCCAACCTTCACGAATACGTTTTGACATATTCGCTTTGTCGTCTTGACCTACCATTGATTCTCGTAACCACCTGTATACATATCCGTCTGGAGGTGTTGGTGCGTCTAATAAAGACGGTGGTTGCCATGTCTTGGTACGAGACTTTTTCTCTCGACTGTCTGCAGATCGAGGAGATCGATCTGTTACGGTATTACTATTTTTGTCTACCATTTTAACTCCTTCACGATTTAACGTGTTTAGCGTATTCTTCAAGTGGGACATTTAATCTTTTAGCTATCGCTACCTGACTAGGTGTCAACTTGACTGTGCGTCCTTTTCCTGTTTTCCCTCTCGCCCCTCGGCTTGAGTTAGTAACATTCTCTTGAACGTTCGGTGGTGGGGTTTTTCCTAGTTTATGAGGAAAAGCCTCAGCCATTCTTTTATCGATCTGCTCATAATATTCATCAGAGGCAGGATCAAATCCTTCTTTTTCTACAAGTTCTTTATGAAAAGCAAAAGCACTTGTAGTCATAGCTAAATCAGAACCAAACCATTTATTCTTTTTAGCCCATTGCTGTGCTTGTGGGTCTGGTGTTGGAGGTTGTACAGGTGGAGCAGTTGTTGTTTGTGTTGCTTGCTCAGCCTCTACTTCTTTCTCCTCTTCTGGTTTAACTCTTTTTAAACTTTCTAATTCTACTGCAAGTTTCGCAACTTCTTTCTGAGACTCAAGCATGGCATCTGTATCACCGATATCATGCGCTTTTTTATACGCTGATTCTGCCGAGCTCAACTGACTCTGGACTCTTGCACTATATTCATCATATAGGTTTTTATCTTTTTGTGAAAGGGTTGCTTGAGTATTATTTAATTTTTCCTGCACGTTTTGTGCATACTCAATCGCTGCTTTCTCTCTTCTTTCGGCTTCTCTTACTTTATAAGTTAGTTTATTTATTCTTTTCTTGACTGATTCACTATACTCTGCTATCTCTTCTTCTGATTTATCTTCTTCTTTTACTGGTTTTTCTTCTGCAGTTTTTTCTTCAACAACCTCAGGCTCTTCTGTTTCAACCTCAGCTGTTTCAGTTTCTGCTGCTTCTAGCTCTATCTCTACTTCTTCGTTTTCTTCTTGCATGGGTTCTGCCATGATACTGTCCTCTTGTTTGCGTGATTACACGGGAGTTGTTACATCTTCTGGGTTATTTATTACAGCTAATATTTCATCGTCGTTCAATAAACGTAAGTCGCCACCTTCTATCTTAATCCTTGCGCCTGCGTATCTGCCAAAGATAACCCAATCTTTTTCTTGACACCATGCACCGTTAGGGAACTTATTTTTATCTTTATATGCGTCTGGACCAACACTGACTACATAACCTACATTAGTCGACAATCTTTCTTTTTCAACATAGGATTCTGCTAAAGCTATACCGCCTTTAGTCATAGCTTTTTGACTAAACGGTAATATTAGTATTCTATAACCAGTCGGAGAGGGTAACTGTTCTAGTAAACTCTCATCCTCCTGTACTGATTCAGGGGATATTATAGTTTCTTTCTTTTTGAACCGACTTGAATTATCTACGTGATCTGGTATAGAACTACCTGCGGGATTGTTTCCCAAAACTTCCTTTACTGACATTGTTTTCCTCACTACTCTTTTTTTGCAGGTCTAATAATATTCTCTCGGCTGAGCTCAGACCTGTTAACTCACCGAGAACTTTTTGATATGCTGCCCAATCTTGAACACCGCCAGTCGTGATAACTTCTTCTAAGTCAGACTTCCTTAAACGGAGTTCTTTTAAATATTTTTCCATTAGGTATATAGGATCCATTAACAACCCCAGTCCCTACGCGCCCAGTAGTTTGCTTTCATTCTATCACTGCCTAAACCTTTACTACGTGCGCAGTAAGATTTTTTGCGTTTAGCATTATTTTTATGCATACCTAAGTTAGCGTCACCGAATGTAATTTTTTTGACTTTACCAGTACTAGGGTTTTTTACGAAAACGACTTTACGTTTTTTACCGTATCCAGTTTCACCTTTGCGGAGAGCTCTTGGAGAATTTAATTTTACTGTTTTACCCTGATACTTAGCCATCTTGCCCCCATACTTTAGTTTTAGATCCACCCCAGTATTCTACTGCGTGACCTTCTTCTATTAATTTAGCACAGATATCTTCTCCATCTTCTGTGTATGGAACTCCTAGTATCCTGCCGTATTTGCCTTTTCCTAACGATTTAACTTTGAAAGAACCAGTACAAAGTTCTTTTAACCTTTCTTTTGCTGCTTTACCCATAACTTTTTCTTTAGCTCTTTCTGGGTATCTTTTTGTATTGATTCTAGATTCAGGAGTATCGATTCCTGCTAAACGTACTCTTTGTTTATGTAGTCTCACATCAAACCCTAAGTCTATGACACAATCAAATGTGTCTCCATCAATAATTCTTTCTAGCGTAGCATTATAGACAAATGCTTCTGGAGCACTCACTATCTTACGCCACTAGAACTGTTGTTGTATTTTGTTCCTCTGGTAGCAGCACCTTTACCTTGTACTTCTGACTGACCGCCACCTGCAAACATATTTTGATTCCTTTTCATTTTAGAGAGATCTATTCTCTTAGGTCCAGGAACATTCACATTCTTACTCTTGACTGTTTCTTTTGGCATATCGCCTCCTAACTATACTTAGTTCTTTTTCTTTTTTCATTCATCACAGCACCGCATCCTCTATGCATACTAGATTTTACAGCACCACCTACATTGAAGGATTGCCCCTTCTTCATTGCTTTAAAGTCGGCACCAGTTATCTTGTCTCTAGGTTCTGCAACTGCTGCTAATTTTTTCTGTTTAGCTGAATATTTACTTTTAGGCATTTCTACTTCCTTTCTGTGCTGCTTTTATTTGTGCTTCGGTTGGTGCGCCTTTATCACCTTTCTTACGCATTTTTTCTCCGCTACCAGCTTTTATGCGTTTGCGTTTTGCGTGAATATTAGCCCAGAGACCAGGACGACCACCCTTTTTCATTCCTTCACGATACTCGCCACCGCCAGCCATTTTATACTCGCCACCGCCAGCCATCATTTTATATTCGCCACCGCCAGCCATCATTTTCTTTTTCTTGTTGGTTGCTTCACCACCATAATTCATAGTTTTTCTATACATATCAAGATCCCTTAGTCTTAGTGTCCGACGATCTGACATCTTTCAATATCTGACCGTATGTTTTTGTTGATTCGTTTTGTGCTTTCAACATTGCTTCTTCTCTATCCTGTGCAACTTTCATTTCAGCTATTGCTTCTTGTGATTCTATTCTAGCTAAATCTACCTCACTTCGTAAAGCGTCTGATTGTGCTCTTTGAGCGATTTCTTCTTTCTTAATTTCTACTACAGGATCTACTTGAGCATTTTGCATAGCTTGAGCCATAGCTTGCGCTTGACCAGTAACTTGTTGTGTTGCTGTTGCTGCAGCTAGTGCTATCTCATTCATAACTTCTGGAGGCATCTGACCTTCTTCCATCTGTGGTAGTTTTTGACCCATAGCTTGCTCAATTTGAATCTTATACAACATTGCTTGATGCTCTTGTATATTTGCAGATATAGCTGATGCTGCTACTTGATTCTGTTGTATCATTGGGTTTTGTAAAAACGCTGAATGTGAAGTTATATATGCTTCGTGATTCTGAAACTCAAAAGCTCTTATAGGTTGTCCCATCATTGCTGCTTGCTGTTCACTTATAGGATCTCTAGGTGGAACTTCCTGTACCTCAGGCAGTAGTAGTTCTATATTTTTAATCTCTAATGCTTCGTACATTCTTTTATACGCTTCGCGTAAGTTATGTATCTCTGGTGCTGATTGTGCCATCTGTAGTTCTTGTTGAGCAATCATAACTCTTTGAGACATACTGAATATGTTAGGGTCACTTACAGGAATAATATCTACCCTATCGTCAAAGTCTGCTTGTTTTATTGATTGATCTGCGCCAGAAACTTGGTATGGATATATAGGTGGTAATGACCTAGCAAACACATTCGCTAGTAACCTGAACTCTTTTTTCTGAGCAAAGTGAAGTCGTTTATGTATAGCGGACATTACTTTTGTACCACGTTCCAACATAGCTACCGTAGTTCCTACTGGAAGTTGTTGACTGCCAATATCTCCTACTTGCATGTCTGCTATACTTGCGAATCTTCTACCTGAGTCTATAAGTATACCGAGCAACTGACTTAACACTGCGCTTGGCTCTTTATACGGTAAAGGCATCAATGCGTCACGGATTGTACCTCCTGGAACATCGACATCTCTAAATTCTCCTGGACGTAAAGGTTCGTCTTCACCTTGTACTCTCATACCACGTGCTTTAAACCCTGCTGGTAGGTTTGCGAGTGTACCAGCGTCAATAAGCTGTCTTAGTAATGAAGTTGCGGACTTAGTTAGCCCTCCAATCATGTGAATTAGCCCAAAACCGTAAAAACCGAGTCCTGGAAGGAACTTATAGTGTATAAAATACTCTTTTTTACGGAATAGTTCGTCGTTTAAGTTCCAGTTTCTTCTCATCGACAGTATCTTACCACTGTCTTCAAGGATTGTTACTATATACGGTACAGCGTAATCGAACTCATCTATACCATCTAACTCTAAATTTACATGTATTTCTAGTAATCTGTACTCATTATAGTCGCTAGACGGCTTACTTATCCCTTGTAACTCGTCCATTTTCTCTTTTGCTTCGTCATAATCTATTTCTGCAGGCTCTCCGATAGAAATATCGCGAAAAGTACCGTTTATTTGCATTTTTCGGATGTCATTTCCTGTCATATTGATGACATGAGTGATTCTAGGGCTAGTTTCTAGGTTTGTAGTGTCATAACTGACTACTAAATCCTCTGCTTTGACAAAACTAGCGGTAGCACGGTTTAAAAGTGAGTCAAAATACACTTTTTTGAACGCAGATCCCGCTAAAGGAAGGTAAAATAGCAAACTATCCATGTCTGGATCATATTCTTGCATAACTTCCGTGATCTGGTAGTTCATAAACTCTTTAACTCGCGCACATTGCGCCATAGTTTCTGAGTTTTCTAGTCCTACCGTCCTAGTTTTCACTGGACCATTAGAAGGCAGGAGTTCTTTATACGCTTGTGCTTGAAACTGAGTTGCTGCTTCTGCTAAAAGTGGGTGTGTTACACCACTGGCTCCTGGGAATGGTTGTTCTCTTTCTTCTGATTTAATACCGAGTAGGTCTAAACCGTCAGAAAATGTTTCTAACCACTCTTCTCTTGATTGTTTGTCTTCTTCATACTGAGAGCAAAGTTCACTACTAATCTCGTCTAGTTGTGCTTCGTCTAAAACTTCTGTTAAGTTGACATTGTGCTCTGTCATAATAGTTTCTTCAGACATAGCAACTGGTGTTAATTCACCGTCAGGGGATATTTGAAACTCAGCGGTGTTCTCACCCTGAATATTCATTTCCTCTGGAAGTTCTACTGTAATTTCTTCCTCTGGTGATGGTTGTTGTAAAGGATCTACACCTTTTGATGGATATCTTTGAACTTCAATCGCCATAATAATAACCTTTTGTCATTGATCAATAGTAACTCATTTTCTTGCGATATAAAACCTCTTCTTCGTAATCTGACGGCAACTTGATAAATCCTCCTTGCCTAAAACGCATCAGAGCTTGAGTTGTTGAGTCGACTAAATCGTCGTGATCCCCTGCTGGAAAAGCTGCACACTCTTCTATAACATCGTGCGCCCAGTTCGTATCAGGATACCAAACCATCCCCGACTCAAACAACGGTGCAGTTGCATTTACCCTTGCGACTTTGTCATTTCCGCGAGATGGCGTAAAATTTTGTACAGGAATACCTATGTTCCTTAGTTCTTGTGTGAGAGGTACTCCCGATGCTTTACCTTCTATTATAACCACGTCAGGTGTCCAATGTTCGTATTGTGAAAGTGCAACACCTTTTAGTTCTGGGAAGTTGTACCTGCCTTTTACGACATCTAATAAAATAATATGCGGAGTGTCTCCTGCGTATATTTCATCACCACCTAATCTGCCTTCTGGATAAAACACACCCCAAGTTGTGATAGCAGAATAGTCTGCCATTTGACTTTTTAAAAATGCTGTATCGTAACTTTGTATAATATATTCACAGGACGGTGGGTTTTTATTTTGCCATTCTTTCCACCACTCTCTCTTGATAAGTGCGCCTTCTTCCGAGGTCGGATTCTGCATATATTGCGCGTGCCATTTTGGACCACCGCGTAAAGATGCCTTAACACTTTCGAGTTCTTCTATTCGCCAGTACTGTGGCCACAGTGGCTTACCACTCGGCATTATAGCAGGCAGTTCTATAACTTCCCACTGATCTGCTTTCGGATCTCGTGCCGCATCTTTGAGTAATCTACCTGTAAGATCATTGACGTTCCACCTTGTCATCACGATTACGATCGCACCTCCAGGTTGTAGTCGTTGACGTGGACCAGAAGTATACCACTCATAGGTATCGTCCATGGACTTAGGGTTCATGGCATCTTGCTCTGAGTGTGGGTCGTCAATAATAAATAGATCCGCACCACGACCAGCTAGTGCACCGCCCACACCTGCTGCATAATATTCACCTTTAAGTTTAGGGTTGCGCTTGTCTTGTGTTTCCCACTTACCTGCTGCTTTTGAGTCTGGGTTGATAAGTACATTGTCAAACACAGCTTGAAAATCATCTGTTAACATCAAGTCACGAATCTTACGACCAAACTTTACCGCAAGGTCGGCAGTGTGTGTGGCTTGTAGTATTTTGAGTGCTGGGTTACGACCTACGAGGTAGGCAGGAAACATGTGGCTCGCAAACTCACTCTTCGTGTGTCGTGGTGGCATATTTATAATTAATCTTTTTATCTTACCGTCTGCGATACGATCAAAAGCGTCTGCCATTGTTTTGTGGTGCTGACCCTCTATAAACGATGGCCATTGACTTTTGACGAAAGGTAAAAAACCTTTCTGCGCTTCTTCTACGTCTTTGAGTTGTTTTAACCTTTCGGTAAGTTCTAGGTGTTCTTTTAAAACGTCGAGAGGAACCTGCTCTGCGTTTTCTATAAAATTATCAGTCATCAAACTTTCTGAATGATCCTAATCCACCTTGTGTTCTAGTTATATCTTTCAGTGTTTCGCGTAGCATTTGTATTCCAGCGTCGAACTGTTCTGGTGTTTGTTGAGGAGCGTTCAACGACGCTTTGTATCGATTATACTTTTCTAGTTGTTCTGGGGTAAACTTGTTTATCTCACTATCTATCTTTTTTAGTTTACGTCTTGCGGCAGCGACTTCTCCTGATGCATTCATCATGTCTCCACCAACTTTTAATTCTCTTTGCGCAACTTTTCTCATATCATACAAGTTATCCAGTCTTTTGAAATAACCTAGTGGTGTCATACTTAATAGTGATTCACCCACGGATCGAGGTGCCATGGACATTGCGCCTTGGTACAAAGGATTATCTATAAGTTGCGGGAATCTATCCATCATGAGAGCATTGAGTCCACCGCCCATGAAGTTACTGAGCATGGACCGATCTGCGTCGTTCGTGGCTCGCATCTCTGCTTCACCGCCTTCTTGAAAACCGTATTGAAGTGGTATCATGTTCCTGCTAATCGTCATGTAGTGATCCCATATGTAAAAAATTTTTGCAAAATATTTTTTATAACTAGACTTCTGACCATTAGTGTATTACACTATTGTCGAAAAGTAAAATTTTATTGGGATGTATCTCGAAAACCGACACACCACGCTTCGCGTAGTATGGTGTCTCAAAAGGGGGGTGGGGGGGTGGACCAGCAACCGTAGGCAGGAGGACCGAATTACTGAGCTACAGTTACAGCTGGCGCCAACCCCTGATCTCACCACCACCAGCCAACAGCCAGCCAACAGCGAGCCTGAGCGACCACCCAGCCAGCCCGAGCCACAGCCAGCCAGCCAGCCACCACCGAGCACTGCCCAG
>CETC01018597.1_pt1 | contig 57991 bp, 45 predicted proteins | sample 326911 | NCBI WGS metagenome assembly CETC01 (sample SAMEA2622694, study PRJEB7988) | marine metagenome | isolation source: saline water (ENVO:00002010), including | reverse complement strand
CGGATGTCTACCTGGCTGAATGCATATATATCTAATCTTGTTGCGGGCGCGCCAAGGACGTTCTCTCCTAATAGGCTTACATCTATTTCAAAATAAGTGTTGTATTGTTCGGGGTCGTCCATTGCATCGGGGTGCATAGGCTCAAGTCCTTGCGTTGCTATCATAGGGTCTGTAATAAAATATTGACCTTGTAATATTTCCTGCAAACTTACTGAGTTCCATCCGCAAAAACCAAAAGGATTTTGAAATTGATTTTCCAGCTGTTCAGCAGTTTGAGGTCCCAGCTTGCTTTCCCACATATGTATAGGCTGTTTTCCACTCTCAGAAGAAATGAAGTTTAAACGACCAGAAGGACTGGAAAGTCCAGAAATTTTGTCGTTTGAAAGATTCTTGTTTACCGCAATAAAATAGTATTTTATAAATGGATTAAATTCGCTAGAACCTAACCAATTTTCATAATTAATCTCTCTAGGCCTACTGAGAGAGCACAAAATTTTTGCTTCTGATTTTACTGCTGTTTCTGATATAATAACTTTTCTTATTGAAAACTTCGGCAATAATTCAGCACTTGAGATAATATTGTCAGACATTTTTATTCATCACCTTTGTAAAATCTATCATTCCTTAGTTCACCATGAGGTGTTATTTCTATCTGGTCGTCTGCTTCTATATTGAAATATTCGTCAACCTGTTCTTTTGTTAATCTAATATGATTTCCATTTTCGTCAACCTCAAAAATTTCAAGGTCGAAGTTTTCAATAAAAGATTCTGTCTCAAGCTCTACTAAACTTAAAGTTATATTATTTTCGCGGACCTCCACAAACGAGTCATCCAAAAACTCAACTTTGTTTGCCATGAGGTCAACATATGTTTGATATTCTAAGATGTGTTCCGGAATCTCCTTTTCTTTGTGCCTATCAATAAATAATTCATAGGATGAAGAGAAATTAATTTGTGGTATATCATATGTTATTCCCTTTTGAACAACAGTATCCGATGATGAACTTATCTCCAGCTCGTGAGCTTTAACGTTAAAGGAAGGGCCCTTTGGAGTGTTTGCTTTAGTATAATTAAGCGGATATTTCAAAATCTTATCTGTAAGAATGGGGTCTTGCCTTCTTGCTATTTCCATAAACGCTCGAATTGAATCTAAATTTATTTCGTTTTGATTCTGGTCAAAACTGGTCTCTATGCCTGTAAGAGAATGTTGCACCTTCAGTCGGGGCGCTTCAGCAATTCTTTCTTCTGACCTTTTTTGTGATTCTTTAAAGCCGGCTGCATCAGAATTATAAAGTATATCATCATCAAAAAACTGATAAAATACCGGCTTGAAGGCTCCGCGAGCAAGAAGGTTTTTTCCAAATTGGGTTAATTTAACTTCAATAACATCTTGCTTTTTATCAAAAAAAGACATCTAATATAGGCTCCTAATTTTATTCATCATAATTAAAACTGTCGATTTTGGCATCTAGCCTAATTAGTTCAACAAACGAAAAGTAATCATACGGCCAATTAAACTGCAAATCCATTGTACCATCTTGTCGGCGACCTGGTAAGTTTCTAGGAAAAGTTAAGCTATTCTGTGACCTTTTTGCTGCAGCGAGATATTGAACGCTTTCGATATTTTCTTCTCTTGGGTCTATAGACCTTCTTCTTATCTTCTCTAAATTATTCTCGCCACGCTGCTTCACTTTAAAAATGAGCCACCTTGTCTTGTTATCATCAGACGGCGCGAATAGGGCACGAGGGTCATCAGCTGGGCAAAGAGGCAAGCCATTTAGCTCTACCGTTTCCAAGTAGTGACTAACATAAGACACATCATTATGTGGTCTAATCCTTCCTAGTAGTTGTTCATCTGCGTACGAGTACCGCGGGCTGGCCGTACTTCCCGGAGAAGTCGGATACAAGTTTTGCCAAATGTTTGCCAAGTCCTCTCTGTTAAATGATGCATGGAATTGAAAAAAGTACATCATAAAAGGGTCTGGTATATCTGCGGCATTTGCATCCCTAGGGACACGAGTAAAATCAAGTTGAGGCGGCAGTATATATTCGTCCATCATAAACAACTGATATTCTATTGCATCAATTGGCGCATCAGAAACTGGCGTCTTTGCTTCGAAATCCATTTGTGCTTTAAAACTGTTGTAGTTTTCTATTGTTAGGATTCTGTCAGTCAGTGGTATGGTCTTCATCCTGTCTCTGACTTCTTGAACATTCTGTCTTGCTATTTCATAGTAAGCATTACTGAGTCTTACAAACTCTATCTTATTGTCAAGGTCTTCTCTTACCACATATGGTATTGCCACTATCGCTTCCTTTACAATCTTTCTATCCTCTACGAGACCTATTCTTCTTCTGTAATTTTTTGCTCTCTTCAAAGCGCCTGCAGATGGCTCTTCTTCTACGTTAAATCCTAGCTTTTCCGCAAGGCCGCCGGAACCATCATCTTGCTTCACATCCTTTATTGACAAAAAGTAGCCTTTTGAGCTATTTTCACTTAAGGTTGCACCCTTTTGGTGCCACATGCCGGTTGAGCCTGTCAAAAATGAGCCTGATGTGGCGCCGGCGATGGGTAAGCCTCGGTCGTAATAAGAGTCCCAATATCTGTTTTTCCATGGTGAGCCGCTAACTTGAGTGACTGTATTTGTTTGCAAGTTAAAAGCGGATGCTGTCACATCAGAAAAGTCTAGGATTGGTGTCTCCCATTTTGTTTGTATTACCCATCTTTGACGCAGATTGTTAGGGTCAATCTCGCGTATATTAAAGTTACCTCCCCTATCCTCTAATTGATGGCCTTCAATTTGCTCTAAATTATCAGTTCTCAATGTAGCACAAATACCCAAATTTAATGAAGCAGAAAGAGACATTGACTCTTTATAGTTCGTGTTTGTCGTTGCATTTGATGGTGTTGTGTGAAAGTTGTAGTACTCAAAAGTTGATTTTTCTATAATTTCTTGTGCGCCGAATATGCCGGCCTCCGATGTTGTAAAGGACACTTCGACATAGGGTTCTGAGCCTGGGTCTAAGAACGGCGGAACATAAGGGGCAAACCCATGTTCAATCTTAGATACCACCGTGCTTTTAGTAGTTGCGGCAGGCTGACCAGATTCGCCGTCGTTTATGATGTCGATGATGGTGTTGTGAGTCTCTACATAGACATTACCCTCAAGTTTAGTTTTACCAGTTGTGCCATCTTGATAGCTACCTTCGCGGGGGAGACCACCTGAAGTGCGACTCGGAAAAGTAAGCATAAATCCATCATTGTTCGCGGCGCCGTCGCCTCTTTCGGACTCGGCATAGCTAAAGTTGTTTCTTGGGCCAAACACAGAAGATGTCACAGCCAAAACATTACTACTTCTATTTACTATAACATCCAGCCCAAGCCCAGCATCTTCTAAAGCTGTCTCAAAACTGGTAGCGATCGCGGTGCCGAGTGCATTTTTCACGTTTATCAAAGCGACATGATCATTTTGAAAGTCCCAAGCGTTGGCGGCCGCATTAGAAGAGAATATTGATTTTACTCCAGCATATGCTGATGATGTTAGGTAAACCTTTACTGCTCCAGATTCAGATGAAGGGTTGCTTGGAGCAGTAAAGTGGTCTTCATTATATAAAAACACATGCAGAGATTTGTCGTTATCATCTGTAAATATCAGCTGTGGCATAAAGTGTGAAGCTGTTGCAGCATTAACATTATATTGCACAGAGCCACCCGAGCCATGATGGTCATTAAAAGTAAGTCTAAAGTTAGCTCTTGTTGCAGTTGAGCCTACTTTCGTATACTTCGTCAAACTAACCCCGGCTGAACCGTTAGTGCCGGCGCCGCCTTCGTCTACTGGTGGGCCAAAAGCAGACGCTCTATCATACATAACTGTATCTGTGTTTGTAAGGTAAACTCTCATCTTATATGTGCCTGCTTCAAACCTCTCTCTTATTGGCTTGGAGATGGCAGTAGTTAAGTGTCCGTCCTCCAAGAAGAAATTAACGGTCTCGGCAGCGAAGTTTTGAGACGCCATAGTGTATGCACTCATCTGTCTAGAAAACGCTCTTCTGGTGTTAGAAAATGTTATACCCAACCGGCTTTGGGCGTCTGTTGTGTCAAACGTACCAAATTTAGCAGGTCGTTCAATGATTTTATGCCAATGTTGATTGCCATATATAAGACTCGCACTAGGATGAGGTTCATTGTCATATATATCATCACCGAAAACATTTACAGGGCTTATCAAATCTTCAAATTGTATTCTCTGCGATACACTGCTACTTATCCGAGGGATTCCACCATCTCTAGTGTTGTTAATGATTGAGCCTGTAAACAAGTTTGTTTGTGGCATATTAATTGTACTAAAATTTGTCATTATTGTCAAATCTGGTAAGTTATCGTATACACTGTCAAAAGAGCCAGAAAATATTGGATAATCAACAGCAACTCCAGCTTTAATTGAATTAAACAGCAGACCTGGGCCGAAGAGTGGCTTGGATGCTTGATACCTTGATGCGTTAGCTCTAAGCTTTGCATATCTTCGAGCTTCGGCAGTTGTTAGTGAACCATCAGCAAAAGCTTTTATTCTAGCTGCACCAATAAGGTCATCTGACAAATAATTGTCGTGAAATATTTTTGAAATTTCCACAGCGCGTTCAGCTGGATAGAAACCCTTATAAGGTAAGAACTTCATCGCTGCTTTGCACTTGAAATTTATACGGCCATGCTTAAAATTAAAAATCGGGTCTTCTGGTTGGCCCTCCGTATTTTCACTATAAGTTGAGAAGTACTTTAAAAAATCGCTATTAGAATAAGTCTTGAAAAAGTCGCCACCAACTGAAACGTCACCTGAAGAGTTTTGGTAAATGGCGCCTGTGAGACTCAAAAATTTGTCTCCAATATTTGGATAACCTTCAACCTGATTTATTACATCTTCGACAAATTCACTCATTCTAAACTCTGGAATTATAGAGTGGTCTGGCGCAACGTTTACTATTTCTTCTGAATACTCTGAATACGAATCATAGAATGGACCCCTTGTGTTGTCAGCTGCTTCCCATTTCGCCTCGCCGGCGAGGTATTGCGCTGAGCCTGAGACTTGTGGTATTCTCCTGTTGTATACCATAGATATAGGTGGGGTTCCGTAAATGTTATTCATTCCTAATGGGAACGTACTAAAATCGTTTTGTAAGATACCTTCTGCAAAAGTTCCTTGTTGGTTTGCTGCCCCAGTTAAAAATGCATTATCTTTTGTTAAAAACGAATTCATTATATCTACTGGTCTGGTGTCGAAATTTTTTCTTGAATCTAGCGGCCATGAAGATGAAGATATATGATAAGGTATTATCCTTAAAGCGCTAGTTGTGCTAGCCCTACCTAATCGCAAAATATCAAACTTGCCAAATATTGATTTTTTATAATCACTAGTATTTTGAGAGGTAAATTCTGGAAATGCATGAAATCCGTTGTTACCTGTTAAGAACAGCATGGTATTTCCTATGTTGTTATTGATGTTACCTGATAGTATTAGGTTTCTATTTTCTCTTGATGAATCCCACGGAAAGTAATCAAAATTAACTCTAGTTCTAGAATTCTTCATAAGAGTTCCCAGTTCACGAGGATAGATTGTTTCCGAATAGCTTACTTCTATTGGGTAATTATTTGCATCTCTGTTTGCTATATAAATTTCAGATACAACATCTAAAGAACTATGATAATCTCTTTCTTCAAATTCAATATCTTTGATAAGCTCTTCATTTGAAAAGACATTCAAATCATTTTGAAATGTTTCAGTATATGTTACTACTTTTTCAGCCGGGATGTCCAACTCTCTATAGAATTGCCCATCTCTTTTCCAGAGAGATTCTCTTAGTTGTTGGGTTAGCCTAGGCTGGTCATCTCTTTTAGATTGAAAAAATTGAGGCAGTGAAAGGTTGTCTCCTCGACTGTATTCTAGCTGCTGCCTATCTGGCGCGCCGATTGCCCCTGCATGAATTGTTATAGTGATTGGATTAAATTTGTTTATCGCTATTGGTTCAATATAGTTTTTTACCATTCTGCTCTTTTCGACATCTAAAGATATGTCGTTATTTGCTTGAGCCGCAAAATTCATCGAGGGTGTGTTCGAAGACCTTATAATAGAGCTTGCGCCAATATTGGGGTCGCCCAAGAACACTCTTGAAAACGTATTGCTCCTTCTGTGTGCTTGCATTATTGGGTGGTCACCACCTCTAATTTGTTTCCACGTTGGCCAACCGTATGGGCCTTGGCGGTTTAAAATGATTGAGTTTAGAAGCGCCGAACGAAATAAGTGTCGTGCAGGTGTAAAATTAATACCTCCAAACTCTTGCACAAGAAATCTATCAGCGTTCAAAAATGGCACTTTTTGTTGTATTTCTAAACGCGTGGATGGAGTTCCTCCATTGCTATGTACTTGACCACCATAAGCATAAGAATTAAGGCCTAGTATATTTGTATTTTCATCTATTGGTTCTACTAATATTGAATTTAAATTATTGAAACTAATCGTTTCTGACCGATGGCCTGAAATTCCAAGGCCTGTTGGTTGCGAAGGGTGGTCGAACCATATAACATCGTCACCTTCGCCTAAGCCAGTGACCACTAAATAGTGAATACCTCTTCCCAAAAACTGTATTGATTTTGCGCTGGCAGAATTAAACAAATGCTGGTGTCCGAAACCATCGTTCGCTTCCACAAAATCAAACTTACTGTTGATAGCACTGGCTGTTATCCAAGAATAACCAAAATCATTTTGCGGAATTGGGTGTTGCACAAATTGATTATCTGGTTTTGAAACTTCGCCTAGTGAAGATGTCATATGAAAAAAGTTTCTATTTGTCATATGCATCGATGCATTTACGGCAGAGCCTGACCTAAATCCAAACTGCTCTGACCTTTCTGCGGCCAATTTGTTAAGTGGTTGTCGAATTGAAAGGTTTCTATAATTTAGCGTATTATATATAGAATACTCGCCCGATTCTTTGTCTCTACCGTACACGCCTTGTGTCTCTGGTCCGCCAGGAGAACTAAACTGGTTCACTATAATATGTTCTGCGCGTCCTCTTACTGGAGATGTGAAATCTATCATCCCCGCAACATAACCTTCTGATATCGGAGTTATCAAAATGCTGCCACTCTCTATAAGATAAGAGTTATTTATATTGCGGCCATTCGTCATGACTATATCATAATCATGTGCATAGTTGCCTAAGACTACTGGGGAGTTAGTTGTATCTGTTTTAATATTTCTTATACTGTACCCGCTTGCTACCCCCGACCCTCTAGTAGTGTATGATTTAGGCCCAGTATGCTGCTTTAAAGTCAATGTTGTGTTCGATGCAGATAAGATGTAGGCTTCCGGCCTATCGGCGTCAGGAGTGCCAAATTTGACTCTTCTATGAGGCATGCCACCAGCCAGCTCTCTCAAATAAGGGCTTTGCAAAATTCCGATGTCGTCGTCGTGATTGTTTGTTATTTGCAGGCTGTCTTTAAACTGTGAAAAGTCTTTTCCGGCCGAGGAGCTGTACAGCGAGAATGGTAGTATCATATCTGCGTCTGCATCTAGATATCCGTCTGTTCCCGTTGTATTGGTTTTAGCTGTATAGATTTTTTCTTCTTGTGGGTCGACTACATCATTACACTGCTTAAACTCATATATGTCGGAGCTATTAATTTGTATCTCTTTACCTGTTGCAATAACCGGCTTGTATAAGGCTTTGTTTTTGTTTGCTTTTCTGTTGGAGCCTATGTTTAATATTCTCTGATTTTCTCCCGAGAACTTATAAGGTCTTGATAATTTTCTTAAAACATAAGTCGAGCCACTAACAATGGTATTTCTTCTTTGTCTTAATTTTTCCCTGTCGCCATCCACGTTATCAGAGACTGTAAGTATGCCATCTCTTTCTGTCCTCTCGTTCCACCATACACAATTTTTTTCCTCTTCGAGTGGGGCAGTGCCGCCGGCAAATTGTGAAACTATCGTGAGGCCCCCAGAAGACGGGTCTGATTTTGAAATAGTGGTGTTTCCACCAGGGCCACCAGTGGCTTGGGTTAAGGTGATTACAGGGCCCGATGCGTTACCGTCGGAAACTGCAGTTATCTTGCCATTGTGGCCTCCTGAGTGGTTGATGGCCAGGACCAACTGTGCGCCGATGGCAGCCTTATCTGACCCAAGGCCTTGGATTTTTACAGTGGGGCCGGTACCGTCTGGGGCCGCATCTTTGTCAAATATGTATTGTCTTGATGTGCCATCTGTCGAAATTATTGTAAAACTCGCATTATCCAAAAGAGCCAACATGCCTCCGTCAATGGAGACAGAACCAACTGCTGCAGTAGTTGGTAAAGGGAGCGGCGCGTGGCCATGTTCCCAATCATAAAGAAGCTCATTGATTCCCAATAGCTGACCGACAATATTTGGCTCTTTGTATTCTATTTGTGGTGGCTGATGCCTATACTTGTTTCTTTCAAATGCGTGACTCTCTACTACGTCCTCCATCCCTACATTCATAGCTGAGGTGGCCGGCTGTAATTGTTCAAGAAGCGATGCCAAAGATTTATCAATCCATTTGTAGTATTCTACAAATCTTTCAAATTCAATTTCATTTTCTACATTTGCAAAAAACCTATCTCTAAGTTTTTCAAGGGTCTTGTATTCTTGCCTGTATTTGTAAACTGGCTCACCGATAAGATTGTTGAACGCTTCCACGCCTGCCAACATATTTAACATCTCTTGGGAGATAACTTGGTACATGCTTTTTTCATAAGAATGCAAATAAGAAATTGGACGTGATGAGATTTCAAATTTTTCAATTTCCCTATCTTTAATTTCTATTCTAGATTTTGACTCTAAGTTATCGACTGGCAAGTACTTTAACGACGCTAAATATTCTCTTTGTATTGAGCCTGCTTGATGTTGCAAGTTGTGTGTAACTGCAGGGTACTTGTAGCCTAATATATCTCCTGATTTGCTAATGTTTGAAAGTGAACCACTAGCATTGTCGTAAATGTAGTTTGTTGTTGTATCGGTGTGTTGTACGTCATCAAATATCCAGTTAAGTATCAGCGAGTCTGTGGTGAGGCGCGATTGGCCTTGGTTTAACCGCTTTGCAAAAAGAGGATTTATTCTCCCGATATTTTCCAAACTTTTAGCATGCTCTTGCATCTCTTTGTTACTGATATGGTCATTCCAAGCGGTAAAAGATAATACTTTAAAGTCACTAGAATTCACCACAGAACCGGTTATGTTTTCTTTATCTGCTCCGATAAAAACGCTTTTATTTGCAGCCATAAAAGATTGAAAATTGCTTTCTGTTATAGAGGCCGTTAAATGAAATTCAGAGGTCTTTACATCTTGGTCATACCTGTAACCTATAAAATCAACTTTGTATGATTGTGATGGCTTGTTATCTGAATTTACCAGGGGCGTTTGGGTATCTTCCGAAAACCTTACTGCCAAGTACCATGGAGTATTTGCGTAAACTTCATGAAAATATCCTGTTGTCAATTCATTAAATATCGCCGCTGAGCTTGATAGGCTAAAACTGCAGCCTGCTTGAGATATCTGCGACTTAATTGCCTTTACTCTTATTCCTGCATAATTTGGATTTGTTATCTTTAAGTTTGAACCTGATACTTGGTTCATACCAAAAACAGATGCAGTGACAGGTATATCTGCTTTTCCTACTAGATGTGGAAACAAAATCCTTGATTCTAAAGTTATGGCTGCTGGTGATGTTGAGCCTGTTATGTAAGCTCTTTCATTTGTTGCTGATGCAGTTTGGTATAGGGTCACCTCACTGTTTGAGCCGGTAAGTACAAGAGCTTTAATCGTTTTAGAATCAAACACTGGTTCGTTCTTAATAAAATTTTCTACATTTTGTGCATATATGTTAGGAAACACTAAATCATCATCTACCCCAAAGCATCTAATAATATTTCGAAAAGAATCCTTTGTCCCTTTTGCTTTGTAAACGTGCGCAATGTTAGAATGCACCGAGTTTAGAATTTTGTTTTTAACGTTTTCTGCTTTGGAATGGATTAAAGCTTGCGATAAGTTTGTTTCTGGGTCTGCTATATCAAACTTTAAATTATAAAAATACTCATTCAAAGTAGCTTTATCAACAATTGGACTCACTGTAACTGTCATTCCCTTTGACAATAAGTTTTGTGCTGAAAAGTTTTCTTCTCCAAACATTTGTCCGAAGTCTATTGAGAAGTCCTTCTCGCATCCAAGTAAGTTATGAAATTGACTATTTCCCAAATAGTTTGCGGACCCTTTAGCATGTACATAATCTTTATATTGAGTAAATCCTATCTTAGGAAGGCCATCTATCAACATCCTAATTGAGTCAAACTGCTGACCGACAATCTGCAACAATACGGAAAAATCACTATCTATATTGCTGGACCCTGCTTCGCTATCATATGCCCATTGTGGGACGCTTCTCATTAGTGAAGAGTGATTTATTTCATCATATGCTTTGCCTATTTTCACCAACTCATCTAAAGATGACCGGACTCTTGCTGTGCTGGGTACCAATATTGGGTCGCCCGTCTCTCTTTGTGATGTTTGTGAAGATAATGTTATAGCTGAGTCTCTGGACCGGGCTGTACTCGTATAGCCAACAAATTCGCCATTGTTTAGGCGACCGGAATAGTCAATAATAACGTTGTCTTTTGTATCGCTCCCTTGAACACCTTCGTTAAATTTAAAATATACACCCAAAACGCTGTCTATTTTTTCACTATCAGTGGCCCCATTGACAGGAAAATCAAAATAATTACCTATCTGTTCTGCTGTTCTCTTTGTTTTCCAGAACCTAAACTCATCTATCGAGCCACTCAGCTTACCATAACCTAAGCCACCGTTACTATTTTTAGTTGTTCGAAGTGCACCAAGACTTGCATTAAAGTAGCTATTAATAGCACCCATGTTGGCGGCGCCGATGGATATACTGTCGTTAAAGGCACCGTCTATATAAAGCTCTACTTCAAGATTCGAGCCCGTATGCAATGCTGTTATAGCATAATGGTGAAATTGACCATCCGCAACAGATGATGTAGTTATATTTTGGCCTATTTGGCGTCTATCAGCCCCGGCAGTACCGGACATGTACGTGATATAGACTGGGGAACCACTACTTGCTGATAATTCAAGCAAAAATCTACCATATGCTGCATTCCCTTCTGCAAAATCAATGGTATGAGAGTCAAATACAACTTCACTTTCAGTTTTTGCGGCGGGGACAAAAGCATCTTTTTTTAGCCAAAACTCAATGGTGTTTCCTAATGATGGATCTAGCTTTAGGCTGCTTTCTCTTTTTGTAGAGGAATCTATCACTGTTCCAACATATGGGCCGCCCGAGAACTTTACGTACTCAGGACTGTCTGGTAAGCCGTATATTCCCGATTTGGCTCCGCTTAAGCTTCCCCAACTTGATGTTGAGAATCCTATATGTCCAGTCTCTAGCGGATATTCATGCTGAAACACTGCCAAATCAATGGCTGATGCACTGAGGGACCAGTTAATTTTTTCTAAGGCTGAACCGTCATAAGGATATGAGTCATGTATATATTGAAATGCATCTCTGTAATACTTTTCCGCGCTGCCATAGAATGCCCAAGTAGATGGGTCTCTAACATCTATGACGGGTATTACTCTTTCTGCTAATTTTTTGTAAGCTTCTGCATATTCGGGTGATTCAGTTACATCATTGTACCTTTCCGAATCTTCAGAAGAGACAGAATTGTACCTGTCTCCTATAAATACTTTGCTTTTATTTTCTTCTAATATTGGATTAAGAAATGTATCGTTCTTTTTCATGGATCAACTCTAAATCTAAACTTTTCCTGTTGCTCTATATAATTAGCTCCATCCTTAAAAACAAATGATATTTCATATGCGTTATTTTTTTCTAGTAATGTCATATCTAAATCAAAGAAAGAGCCGCTAACATCATATGATACTGATGAATAGCTTGGCGTACTTCCTGTAGAGTATGATATTACCTCATAATTGTCAGAAACTTTAACTACTTTATAATATAAGTCTCTTATTGTGTTTACTGGAGCTGTATTTTTAGCTACTGTATAGATATTAGGTTGCCAATTCTTATTTCTTGTGTATACCCTTAGTGTTGTTTTTTCAGTTTGTATGTATGAATCTTTCAAGTTTGTTATCGATACTTTATAGTTTGGCGATTCATAGAATGTATTTGCTGAATCAGTGCCAACTGTGAAGCCCGGGCCCTTAAAGAGTGTTGTTCTGCCACCATCGGCATCATTACCGGACTTGGCCCACACATCATAAAGTTGTGTTTCGCTTCCAGCATAAGAAAATTGAGCTTTATAAACCCCTGTGCTGTGCTTGCTAGCTGTTATGAAAGTTGCAGCGCCTGCAACAACGTTTGTGTGGTCAACTGGTAAAGTTTGTGCTGTACCATAATGCTCTCCCGTGCCAGAATCGGAGGCGTCAACAGAAGATGTAAATAGTTGGACTACCAAATGAGAAGCTGTGCTTGGTATGTCGACAAGGTTTCCTCTTATTCTATTATATAGAAAGATATTGTTTAAGTTATCAGCTTGAGGTGCTAGGGAGCTTGACTTTATAATAGAATTTCTATCATCTTTTATTGAATCATCCCATTGTGCTTCTATTTTTGGCTTTAAGAAAAATTCATGAGAACTTCTGGAATAAAACTTTTTCGTATAATAAGATCTTTTTTTACTGCCATCTTCAAAATCGTTTTTTAGTTTCAAGACTAGCCCATAATTTGGAAGACCAACGCCGCCGGCAAACTGAGTTATTGTAGCCTCACTATCTGTCATGGTAGTGGCTATATTAGTGTTGCCATGAAAGCCACCAACTGTTTGCGTTAAAGTTAATGTGGCACTATTGCGGGAGCTTGTTATTTTGCTGTCAAAATCAGAACTTATTCTTCTGTCTATATCTTTGGCAACATCTGCTGCTGACGCACTCATTTTTAAAAACACGTCATTTCCAACTGTGTATGTTGCTGTGTTTATAAATGTATAGGTTACTTTTTTGCCTTCGTGAGAGTGTATCGTTAAAGTATCATTTACTGAAGGGACATCTAAAAATTGTACTGAACCAACTGCGGCAACTCCACTGCCTGCTTGAGTTTTTAACCACTCTTCTGTCCAAGGGGTTATGTCTATCTCAACATCCTCTGTTCCAGATTCAAAAGCTTGGGAATATTCAAGTGGTATGTTGACTAGTCGAACATAACTAGAGCTTACAAAATCAGAACCGGTTGTGTGCCAAGTTACTCCTGAGCTAGCAGAAACCCAGTTACTTGCTTCAAGGTCAAGATAGCTTTCCATATCCAAGCCGTCGCCTTCGTTCCAGCTTCGAACAAGCGGATGTACATTAACAGTGTAATTTTCTGGAGTGGTTTGACCATGTGGCGTGTTGCACATTTTAAGTTTAAACTTTATTGAGCCTGATTCTGGTATCTTTCCAGAAGTGCGGTCAGATGCTATCGAATCTATTGGAAACTGTAATAAAATTCTAGTGTGCTCAACAGAACTAGAGCTAGCCTGACCGTATATAGAAAACAACTCTAGTATGTCAGACGCGCCCATGTTTGCTTTTGTTGACCTCGCAGAAAGATTCTCTCTTAGAGCATTAGCTATTGTGTTATCTTTTGTGGAGTTATATCTTTTTATACTCATTATCCTATAATCGTCCCTTTTATATCATCAACGTACTTCACTTCCCAAATGCTATTTTGAGGAATGTATACATAATTATTGTCCGGTGATGTATTTGCTCTTACATCATAAAGGTAATCTGTATAGTTATCACCAGTTATAGACGTTATAACAACACCGTCTTTCATCGGTACACTTGCTACTTCTGGAATGTTTTGTAAAAACCTTATCACTTCTGATATGTAAAGAGGCTCTCCTATATCTGGTGGGACCGATGTAAATTCCTCATAAAGTGAATTTTTTATCTTAGACAGTATGGTCTGCCGGTTCGTATTATTTTTTAAAGTTACTTTAAATTCTATTCCAAAATTTATAATATTGGCATCGAAAAGGTCAAGGGTGTCTGATATCATTTTTGCTGAGTCGAGCCAGGTTTTTACATTCTCTTTTAATAGTCTTGTGGGCTTTTGAAATTTTCCGTCTGGGCCTTCTGCCATTAGAAATATATTAAGGTTTCTTCGAAGGTCGTTAGTGTCTCTTATAACGGCTGCTCTTTTTATTGAGCCGTAAACTGGTGGCATTGTGTATATTGTTGATACGTAATCTTCTTTTGTTACTGCTCTTTCTTGCGCGCCGAAGGCACCGGTGTATCTTCTTTTTAACTCTTCTGTGTTTGGTATAGAAATGTTTCCATTAATTGGATTATCATTGAAGACTTGAACGTTTTCTTTGATGTAGTTTACTTTTGATAACTCTAAAGAGTTTTCATTCTTAAATACTAACAAAGGCTCAACAACTTGTGTTATAGTTCCGGCGGCAGCGTTGGTGTTGTCAACTGTGTTTCTTCTATATGTTATGGTTAACGTTGTGTTTTGTGGAGCGACACCTAAACTATCTGAATTGGTAAGACTCATAGCGTCTAACGATCTAGATGGGTCAAAAGTTTTTCCTGCAAAATTAAGGACAAGCTTGGTAGGTTCTGCGACAGAATTTTTGGTTGTTGTTAAGTGCTTCTCTCCATGGCCAAATACAAGAAATGTTTTATTTAATGACTTCTCAACTATAAACCTACGAGGTACCGGGACCTTCTTCATTATAGTTGGTGCCAAGATGTCTGTATTATTTGGGTCAATTAATGGTCTGTGAATAAACTTTTTCGATAAATGTTTAACTTGATGGTACTCATTCTTGTTGGAATCTTCAACTTTTAGAATCTCAGTTAATGCAGGGTCGGGTATTTCAATTTTCAAAAACCTTCGAAATGTACCGACTTCCACTGTATACGTCCTCTCTTCTCCCGACACAACGGGCACTGTTGCTTTAAGTCCAAAATAATTTATTTTTGAACCGTCACCAACTGTGCTGTAGCCCACTATTCTTGATGTGTCTGCTGTAAAAGTCACATCTCTCATTTGTGTAAATATGGCCCCACCTTGAGAGCGAAATTTGGTGCCTGCACGAGAGGTTAGCTCATAAGTAGCATCTGGAGCAACACCCAAAGCATTAGCGGGCTGCAGCACCTGAATTTCGACTTCTCCAACACCTACAGGGTTTAATGTAGGTACTGCACCTAAAGCCTGAATGAGCTGCACTGCTACTTCCGGGTTTTTCGTATACGGCAGTATTGCTTCATTGGCGTTATGGTCCAAATAATAATGAAGCTGGTCGCCGACGTACGATACCATATCAAATAACAGCGAACCAAAAGAGGATTTTTTGAAATCTCTATATGTATCAGGATAATTTCTTTTTGCATATTGAACCAGCTGTTCCTTTATCTCGTCAAAGCTAGTTTTAGTATAATCAATTTCTTGTACTCTTTTGTTTTTATCAATTGCCATTACTTGTTTTACTCTCTTGTTTTAAAATAAGTGCTCAAAAACACTCTGATTTAATCTCCCCACCTTTGAGGTTGACAGAAAATCCATCGCTACCATAGCAGCGACAGCATTTTGTGCATTTATTAGCTCTGCTAGTACCCCAAAATTTACACTATCTCTTAAACTTAAATCTTCAATAAAATAATCAATCTTCAGTACAGAAACGTAATTATCTATCTGCTCATCATCACTATTAAATGTTGCATCTATCAATTTTATATTAGGTAAATATTTTCGTAATTGTGCCTGAATCTTAGTTTTTATATCTAGTAGATACTCTGAACCCATTGTTTCAAAAGTGTATGTTACGAGGCCCACTCCAAGGTCTGGTCTCATTGGCCACTCTCCTGGTATAGTTTGCAACAAAATTATAAAATCTTGCTTGAGTGATGCCGCCACACTATCAACCGAGGCATAAGGGCCCATGGACTGGTCAAACCTTAGCGGCCAGTCTGGTTGTATTTGTCTTTTTGTTTTTATAATAGCCATATCAACCTCACATTTTAAATAGTTGCATTAGTTAATAAATCGAATCCTTTCAGTTATTCTTCAGGATCTGGCATTTCACCAAATGGTGATGGTTCTGAATCGTCGCATACTTGTTCTGAATCTATGTCTTGCAGTGGACTGCATTGCCTTAACATCTTGTCTCCTATTAATTCTGGTGTTGATAGTGCCAAGATTGTAAACGGGGACAATGGATGGCCGTACCTATCTGCGTTCCACGGCTCTCTATTTGGGTCAGGCCATTCTGAATCGACTCCCTTACATGGGATAGTCAGACTAAAGCTTCCATCAATTAAAGCGATTGGGCCCTTTATGATGTATCCTGTCATCCTTTCGAGGGCGCGCCCGAGTGGTTTCCAATTGCCAAAAAATGCCTTTCCGACACCATAAGGTATGTCAACAAAAGGCGCAGTTATAACGGAGGAATATTCTCCGCCACCTGTTCCATCAAGTGGGGCATTGTGTGAAATACCTGCACTCATATTTCTGCGATGTGCTGTCTTGCTCCATCTTAGGCCGCCCATGGTCAGCTTATCAATATTACAATTCATATAATGTGACCGCATTTCTTTGTATGCTGGGTCTACAACATTTGCTATTCCCCTAAAGAAAATTGATGGAAACTGCAAGAATAGTTCTTTTAACAAATCTTCCATCTGTTTCAAGAAATCTGAATTGAACGGAAACCCAAAACAATCTAGGCTCTGGTCTGATGCGTTTGCATCTGTTAACTTCTTATAAAGTTCTGCTTGACTAAAGTTTTCAAAAATCTGGAGGGATTCTTTTGTATTTATTGATGCTATTCCCATCAGTGCAGCTAGGCTAGCTTTGGGCGTTTGCATTATTTGCGGCATACTACTGTACCCTGCGAGTGCCGAAGTTGCAAAAGCTGTTATCACTGCTTGATATCTTTTTACAGGAAACATATACTGAAACACCTGGCGGCCGTCGTCACTTTCTAAAAGCTGTTGGGTCATCCAAGGCTGCAGCCTCTTATAATCCTCTCTGAAGGTATTAAGGTCATAACAGGCATCGACACCTTCTCCGAAATCGCTTATAGTTTTTGAATAATCCGCTAGCGGAGACGAGAATATTTGACTTTGGTCGTCACTAAACATATAAAATGTTCTGTACTCTTCTGAAGCTACCTGCATTGGCCCATCAATATTTGATATAAGATTATTAAAACGCACTGTATCTTCCTGCTCTGCTCCTGATCTTACTTGCATATTTGCAATTAAACGAACTTTCTGTTCTATCTTAGAATCTCGAAATAACCCGGAAAGTATTCTATTGCCAGAAGCTTGTAGGGCCCTATTGAAAGCTTGTCCATTAAATAATTGTGCTGTCAAACCAGTGTATGCTGAATATTGTCTGTTCCACCTAGAGGTTATATTATCTACATTATTAGGGTGAAACAACAGAGTCTGAAAAGCTAATTGTACTTTGGCGGGGGCGAATGCTCTTGAACTGCAAAATACTCTTTCTATTAGTGCTGTATAATATTCTCCAACTGTTTCATTTATGGCTTTTTCTCTAAAAATATCATGCATATATCTGGTCACAAATGAAGCATCATTTGCTAGCGGATTATTCACGGCGTCCAAACCATGTTCGCCTGTAGAAAATATATGCCTAAAATGGCGTTCGTCCAATTTAATTATACAATCTTCTATTGTCCCGTATCTAATCGATTGCAAGTCCTCAGAAAAAGCTTGATTCATGTATTCTGATGTATAAGCATCCTGCTGTGCAGGATTGTTAATAAGACTTCTAATTGGATTGCCCCCTAGTACTGCTGCGTTTGCGCGAGAAAGTGACCGTTGCCATAGGTTGCCCATCTGGCGAACTATCGGAGTAGAAGAATAATAATCACTTAAAAGAACGTTAAGAATATGCACATTGTTTCGGTAACTATCGCCAGGCTGGCCGCTTGGGGCATTCACCCCAAAAGCGCCTTGAGTTCGCTGTTGGACTTGGTGGTACACATTATTCGTTTTTTTGATTATCTCCTTTACGCTCATATTTACATTCTCGCGCTGGTTCAGAACCAAATCCTTAACTTCATTAAAGCACTGTTGGGCGGTTTGGCCGCCAAGAGGAGTGCCGCCAATTTTAAAAAGTTGGGCACGGCGAGCCGCGGTGCCGAGGTCGCGGGTCTGTAGGCGGTCTTCAAAGTTATCGAGCTTCGTAAAGGTGCGATGCCTGCCGGCGGCACCATAGGACCTTCTAATAGAGTATAAATTCGCCATATTTGTATCATATTCCTCGCCTGGAAGGACCAAATGGCCGTTAACATGAACAAGTGCTAGAAAAAATAAACATGTTGCAGCCCAATCAACCAACTCTTCATCAGGAACTGTTTCAAAATCAGAGGATTGAACCAAAGAATCGCGGCGGCGCTGCAGTAAATTGTCTGCAAACTCATAATCTGAAATTGCTGCAAGTATAAGCAATTTTTGTTCTGGTTCTAAGTTGTCTACCTGTATTTTTCTTAGCGCCTCCAAGACAATTGCAAGCCTGTATGGGCCGCGAAGAATATCTTGATTGCGCTCTGTTACTTCCGACTTCACACAAAAAGATGCTTGACTCGAAGCCAAATAGTACATCCTGGTTGTCATATGTATACAAAATGTTATAAGCTCATGAACCCTGTTCTCATCTAGGGTGAAGTCTGCTGCAGAACCAAAACCGTTAATAGGTGTAAAAATATTATAACCAAAATCAAAGCTTGTGCCAGTGTCATAGCCTCCTGCGAGACCTAAAAGAATTGCGTTATTTCTTTGTCGGGAATTAAACTCAGAAACATTAAAATACCTATAGCAATCATGACGCAAGTAAGGTGATGATTGGTCTACCATAGAGTCAATCAACAGCCTTGACATACAAACTCTAAAAAAATTGCAGATGTCCATGTGACTTAGAGCTCCTCCGCAATAAAACATTGAAGTGCCATATTTCTTTATTGGGCTTATTTCGACGGAATTATAATTAACTTTTTGTGAGCCGACACCGTCGGAATATAGGCCGAGTGTCGCGGCATCGTCTCCATAGAATGTCCATTCAAGAAGGTCTGCTTTAATTATAGCGCCCGTACCACTAAAGAGGGCCGGATTAAAACCTTCTTCATGTACACTATCCACATCACTATCTCCAGGGTAAAGAGTGACGAATCCAGGTTGATTTTCTATATCTCGGGTGATTACTCGAAAATCGCCCTGGGAACCATCAGCCCAATCATGAAAAGATTTGTTAGGGAGCGCCATCGTCGCCCACCTTTGATAGTCATTATAATACATGGCGCGGCCGCGCTGGAGAAGGTCCGGGCGTCCGGCGGTTCTAGAGAACCAGTAACTTTGAGCTAATGGCAATCTTTGGTAATCTGGTGCTGGCCCATCAATAGGTGAATTTACTGGTGCCGTTAAGGTTCCCCAAAGCGAGTCTTTTGTTCGTGATCTCAGATACCACTGAAACACATTCTTCAAAGAGAAAATTATATTATGAAAGTTTGTAGGACTAGGGTTGTTTACTATATCTGTATCTGCCACATAAAACTGATTACATGATTCTGCATATTGCATATTGTTGCTGAAAGGAGCAGCGACCAATTGAGGGCGTCGACGGTTGACCAATAGTTTGCCCCGGGTTCTAAAGAGTTCATCAAGCTCTTCAGGAGAATTCCACTGTGAGTTTGGATTAAACGGATTAGTTTCAGCGTGAAAAATATCTGAGTATATTCTCTCTATTGAGCAATACTGTTCTGTTGTATCATAAGTTAAGTTTGGGGTGTTTCTTCTTTCCTCGTGAGCTCTTGTAAAGTCTGTTGAAAACTGCGGCAACTTACTTAATCCGGGCATTCGTGCACGAAGGGCTTCAAGAGTGTAAAAGTCTGCATTTTCTTCACCATGACGCGGAAGGCCACTGATGGTTGGGTCATCAACTATAGTGTCTATAAATGATACATATTGGTCGGCTATTAATCTTAAAGATTCGTTCAGCGCTTGTATGTTATTTTCCAATTCCTGTTCATTATGTATGTTTTTAATATATTTTGGAGGCACCACCTTGCAATAAACTTCTCTAGGTGTGGTGGCGAGGCCGCTATATACTTGCGTTACCAACACTCTCATCGGCATTTTATAAAAATTAGGTGGAACATAATCTTCATCTCTTGGTAAAATGCCGCGCAATGATTCATCTGGATTGTGATATATCACATTTTTTTTAGAATTCTGCTTAAGAAAGGGCAACTCAATCCCTTCAAGCTCTTCCTTGGGAGTAAAGGATGCCTGGATGTAAGACTCTCCATCTGACAGCCATGGGGCTGTGATTAAATTTGTATCCCTATCAATGCCCATGGGTCTTGCAATGTAAACCTCGTCATCAATTATTTGATTGGCGCCTTCATTTGCGTCGAGCCAACCGACGTCGAAGTCCGCGTCTTCGCCGGCACGGACAATAGGCTTTAGAAAGAAGTTGCGCCCGTACTGAGTCAGTCCGCTGTCCTCGTTGAGTCCACTTCTTGCATTTGCATACGTATTTTCTCCATGAAGAGAATCGATTGTAGAACGTAGCAAGCTAGAGAATGTCCTCATGAGGTTTCCGTCCGGGCGGAAATTTGCAACTGCCTTATCCATAGTTTCACCTATGCTAAACGAGCCGTACAAGCCTACCAGCAAAGACCCGGGTCCAGAGAATTCAAATACAGTCTCTATCCATCTTTCTTCATTCGGGTTCTCAAAAGACGATTTAATTTCCTCAAACCCTTCAAATGAGTCAACTTTGCCGTAAATGTTACGGAAAATTTCTTCTGGTGCAGCATTGTTTGTGCGCTTGTGTGTTAAAACATCCTCGTTTAATGTCAAGCCTTCAATATTTAGGGCTTTTTGAAGGCCGCGGCGAGTTGGCGCGCTGAGGCCGGCCTGTATGAAATTTTGCCGAACGCCGTCGACGGCGCGTGGATTTCCTTCGGCATCAAAAATCATTCGCATTTCTCCAGTCATCTGCGCTGCCTCTTCAGTTTGAAATGAGTTAGTTGCAACTAGTGACTCGCCAGTCTGAATTGCATTATCTCTAGAGATGTAGGAATTAAAGCGAGAATCGTCCATCACAATATCGATTCGCTGGCCTGATTGTTCGTATAATTGCCTTAATTGAAGAAGCTCTTCGCCATTTGAGGTTACTATATAATAATTTGCAGTCTCTTCTGCTGGTGACGAAACGTTTTGAACAAGATTTTCGTAATCTTCCTGTGAACCTTGACTTGGCACTCCATTTTGAAAGTAGTCGTTACCTGCAGGTCCATAAAAATTTCCACTATATATAGTATCTCGCAATGGATTGTTGTGAAAGTCTTCTTGATTGTGAGATACAAAGTCATGGCTAAACTTGATAATTCTTCTCGTGACAGTTATAAAGCGAGTGGGCGTCCTTCTTATAACTTCCGGGCGGGCATTCGCTGCACTGTACGGCGTATTCCTATAAGCACTTCCAGGAGGATTTCCATTATTGGGGTCGTAGTGCATCAGCCCTCTGTAATGGAGCATTATTTTTTCAAAATTGTCTCTGTTAACTGCCCTAGATAAACTTCCAACAAAATCATCTATATGGTATATCTCGTGTTCACTATTTAGTTGATTTGGCTCTTCTGCCGAAGACAACCTAGACGATTCTTGAAGTACTGGGGTTTGTATCAAGTCGTAATCTTGTAGCTCTATTGGTGGCATGCTGACTCTTCTATATGCCGACACTATATTTAGATAGTCCAAGTCTCTACGGTCTCTAGATTCAACAAAAGTCAACAAGGGCAAGTTATCCGGACTTAAATCTGTTCTGTCCGCCCTAATAAACGAATTCATAATCTCAAAACTAGGCAATATCAATGACTCAAGCCTAGCTAGAGGGCCCCACACTTCTATAAGATGCTCTATGTGAAAAAATGGATGGTTACTATTTAGGGTGTTTCTTGCCGTTTGTATCGGGTCCCTTAAGGATGCATAACCATCTTCTTGTGCAATTAGGTTTCCTTGGTCTACTAGAGGATGCTGCCAGTAAAATTTATCGGGTATATCTTGGATAAGCTGGGCTTCTTCTAGTATATTGCCATCCCTATCTAAGCGTTGGCCTCTCTGTATGTTAACGATTCCTGCCTCATCGCGGTTGGCTATCGTCCTAGACACTTCTGTTTGTGGTACAAAATAGTTTATAAACCAATTATAATAATCAATATCCTGTTGGTTTTGAAATATTCTTTTGGACGCTCCTTGTATTTTTATTAATTGCTTACTTACAAGGTCCTTCAAAGCATAACTTGCTTGGTCAATCCCTGTTATTCTTGATATAACTTCTTCCCAGATTCCTTTAAAGGATTCGTGCCTTTTGATTTCTTGATGTACAAATCTAAAAACAAAATCTTTCATAAACGGCTCGTCAGCAACACTTTCCATATCCCATACAGAATAGGCTAGGGAGCCCTTCAGAAGAAGCTCAACTATGCACATCCTAACAAACCCAATCATACAAACATTTTGAATTGCTTTTTGAATAGGGTCTAAATCGTCGTAGTCCCTATTATATGGGTCATTTTCTGACTTTGCCATTTCTCTTGATACTTGATTTGAAATCTCATCTGTTACTATCTTTTCAAAAGAGAGTATGCCCAATGAAGAGATGTTGTACCTGTTCTTATAACAGGGGTTACTGTCATCTTCATTTATGTAAAAGTCGCCCGCGACGCGAGCTTTTAGCTCTTGATAGTAGCCTTGCTGGTCGTATATTCTAGAGCGGCGCAAAGAAAAGAATATCTGCTCAAATATACCCTCAACAAATCGGGTTCCTTCATTATTGTATATATACCTCCTTAAGAAGCTGTTGGGATTGAGGTAATCGTTTATTGCAACACGGTCATCATTATTGAGGTCAACATTTTGGTAAATAGAATCGACTCTTCTTTTAACATTTTCCCAACACTTTCTAGCTAAGAGCTCTTGGCGGGTGTATATTCCTTGAGGAATATTGCTTATAGCATCCTCAAACATCTGCCTATTCTCTGCCTGTTCTGATGTTAGAGTCGATTCGTTTAGCCCAGGACCAGGAATAGTGTCGCAGTATTCAAACAGTTGAGGCTCTCTAAATAGAGGGCTGCTGTTTATTTGTATAACATACGGGTCGAATCTGTTTGTATTTTCATTGCTTATAAATTCGTTTAGATTTATCTCGTTCTGTTGAGAGCCTAAATCTAAGCTCATATTAATTACTTTTCTTCTAGTCTGTTCAGCAACAGTGCCCAATTCGGTTACCGCTACTACCTCCCTGTTGGCCATGGACGCGGCTTCTTTTTGATTTTCGTAAGAGGCGTCCAATTCTTCTCTTATTGTCTCTAGATATCTCTCCTCTCGTATTGGATTTGAGATATTCTGAAGGTTTGACTGCAGGACTGCTTGCAAGAACCCTAAGCGTTGCTGCACTAGGTTGGATAGAAAACCAATGCGACCTTCTGTTCCGTCTACCACGTTATCACTTTCTGCTTTTTTTGTAATCTTATACGCACCCACGAAAGAAAAACCTTTAAGAAAAGAGTTGTTTTTTGATATTTCTCTTCTGAGTTCGGCATATGTTGCGACTACAGCTGGGTTAGGATTTAGAATCCTATCTGATTGTGGGTCGTCAATATAAAAGCTATTTTCTAAAAAGCCGACTGGCTTCAGGAATATCCTATTTGGATTAAAGTTTGCAAGTGTTTCATAATCATCCATTCGCGGATAGTTAATCTCAACTTGATTTTGCGGAACAGTAGTAGCATCGCGCTCTGGCCTAATATAAAATACCGGCACTGCATCATCACCAACATAAGTTATTTCGTAAATCTGATACAATACGTGAAGCTGCATCGTTAGCGATGTCAAGTCTGGTCTATTGAACTGTTCTCCGATGGCGGTGTATAATTTTAAGTTTTGCAAAATTGTGTGTACTATTAGCGCAGACTCTGCATTGTAATTTTCATCTCCAGGAACAGGCATCCTAGAAGAGTTTAAAAACAATGAAGGACCAAAGCGAGATAGTGTGCTTACATAGCCCGTGTGCGCCGGAGTAAAAGCAGTTTTGAGGGACTCATTCAACTGGCTGCTTAAAGCTTCTGGAAGTTCGTTTACCAGTGCCTCTGGGTTTCCAAACTCTAATATTTTTGGTATTATTCCATTAAGACCTTCACGGCCCAAAATCTCCAAAGCTCTTGCTTGGTCTAATATATTGTTGTTAGCCATCTGAATTGCTTGGTCGATTTCCTCGTCGGTTGCCTCATTGGCAAGCATTTGTCTTCTAATTTGGTCTAAGAAAGTAGAAGTCTCTGCACATGTTGCTGAACCTATAACACTAGTTGACCTGTTTATATTTTCGCAAAAATCATCTGGTAGAAAAATTGATATTGTTTCAAAAAATTGTCTTAGTTTTTCTTCTGTATTTGTTTCTTCTATTCCTATCCTGTCTGCCAAGGCCAGAATCATATTCATAGTTGGAGCATCTATTGGACCACCCTGTAGTATTCTACATAATTCTTCACCTGTTAGAAAAACAGCCATGTCATCAATCAGTTGCTTTGCTTTGTCTATGTTTTCTGACCTAATAGATAAATCTGTAAGTCCGTCGATGAGGGCCCTTTTTATGTCACCGGTGGCTGCGGCTCCGGAGCCATATAATTGGTCTCTTAACTGCTCTTTACAAAGGGGGATGCTAAGTATATCAATGAGAGCTTTTGCAAAAGCACACAAAAACTGATTTAAAAGAGTTATGAATATGTCTTTTAGGTTCTTAATTAAATCTGCCCACCAACCAAATATACTCAAGTCTGGAAGTGCTGGACGTGTAAAATCAGGTATTGTGAAGTCAAACGCAGGAAGCTTCAAGCATTTTATGAAGTCGCATAATAGCTTTCCTATTAGCCCAGGGTTAAAAAACTCTTCAAAAAACTGCTTTAAACTAACACACTGATTGCCAAAAACTGATAGTACTTCGTCTACTCCAAATTTAACTTTAAGCTGAGATTCTAGTTGATTTAAAACATTTAAATTTTTAAACCTGTCAATGGGGTTGTCTATATTGTTAGAGGCCCACTTGCTTATTGGATTGTATTCTCCTGCGGAGTTACCTGTTACCCCCATTGTGTATTTTACTATATATGCCAGGCCGAGCTTACCAATACCAATATCTTGACAGGCTTCTGATGTAAAGCCTAATATTCCCAGCAAACTATCATCTTTGGCCATCTGTTCAACTTGAGCTACATACCCAACAGTAACTGGATTGGTAAGCGGGACTATCTTTTTCTTTAGGAGTGCAACATCCATAGTCTTGCCGCCGGCAGAAAAAGAAGTAATTTGTAACCCTTTGCCATCTTTAGACGGGCCAAATTTAAATTGGAGAGTTGAGGTTGTAGGAAAAAAACTAGTCATATTTCCGGACTCATCGCTACCAAAATTAAAAGTAGACTTGTTGTCAGCCCCTCTGGTGTTATCATCAATAAATTTTCTAAGTTGCGGGATTACTCTGTCTAGTCTATTCGCTTCGCTGTCTCCTCTATATTTTGATGGTTCAAATTGAATTCCGTCATCTAATGCATTCTTGTATGCTTTTCTTAGATTTTTAGATGCCTTGCCAATATATGTTTCAAAATCAGCATAATCTATTTTTAAAACAGAATTTGATAATTTTGGATTTGAAACTCCGGATATATCATTTCTTGCATAAACCCCGTCAGAACCATAATCTACTAAATCTGAAAATGCAGACAAAACATTTGTGGTGTACTCATAACTGTCTGTCCCTAAACTAAGATTTGCGTTACCAAACACTCCCAAATCTGCAGATGACGCTTCCAAATTTTGAGAATTGTTGTAATTTTCTAATGTCTTCTCTCTTAATATTCTTGCTATTTCCCTCTTCTTTTTAGCGGCGAGGGCCCGGTACTCTTCATACCTTCTTTCTTGGTCATCAAGACTTAACTGTTCTCCTTCGCAGGATAATTCTTGATTTGTTGGGTCACTTTCTGCTGAGGGCGGAAGAACAGTAGAGACTGTTGGTTGCTCTGGGGCCTCCTGAATTTTTATACCATCGGTTATAAAATCAAGCTTTTTTCTATTAATTTCAAATTTTGCCCTATAAACATCGGACGGACGCAGAGAGGGAGTCCTGAATTCTACAAATCGAATTAACGGCTCTTCAATTTCGTCTGATTCTATAATTGAATAGTTTTGAGCAGAATTTTGAAGATTTTTAGACTCTATCAGCCTGTTTGTAGAAAGAGCAAAAACATCTTGCGAAGTGTAGCGTCCAGTGTGGTTTGGAGTGACCTCCAAATCGTAACCATACAGAACTTTAAATGCTGTAGTGTCTGGCTTGTGAAACCATACATGCGGCTTTGCATAGTATTCTAGGACTTTCGTCAAAGCATCGTCTTCAAGGGCCCTAATTTGCCTTGTATACTCTTCTGTCTCTTGTATTGTAGGGTTTTCAGATATTCTAGGAGGCAAATTTTGTAGCGTATATTCAGTCTTGTCAAAAAAGCCTATTCTAGCAGAATCCATTTCAAATGGCTCTGGGTCCAATAAAGGATCTGGCTCAAAAGCTCTAAGTAAAGAATCTGTATAATCGCCCGATGACATCAATTGCGTTTCTGAGGGTCTTGGCATCTCTTCTGTAACTGCTAGGAATGCTGCATACAATGGACTTTGAGAGTTTTGATTTATTTTTTTATATTTTAATGCCGCAAAGTATGATGACTTTATTATATAGTCTTCTGGTCTTTGTTGTCCTACAATCATAAACTGCAATGATTCTTTCGCTGATACCTGCTCTTTATATTTTTCTAGGAATTCAGTTCCTTTTTGAGCATTTCCTAAATAATTTGAATAGTTTATAATTCTTGGTTCTAGAAGGTCTGGTGTATTTTCGACTTTTTGTGTTAGTAGGCCGTTTGTAAATGCATCGTAAAGACCTATTAATACCATATCATATGCTGCATCTTGGTCCCCGAAAACTCTAGGGTCGTGATGATAACTAGTACGACCAACCCTAGTACGTGGTCGCCAACCATGCATTACCGCTAGTGTTGCTTCACCCAGTTGGCCGAACTCTATTTCGAACATTCTTGTTATAATCTCTATTTGTGTAGAGACATATTGGCTATTTAAATATTCATTTATTTGAGGTGCAGGCAGAATCGGTGCTGCCGGAAGAGAACCACCCGAAGAGAATGAGTTCACGCGGGATTCAAAATCAGGGTCTGATGCAAGCGGTCTTTGTTTTAATTGATTAATTTCTTCAAAATTTTGATTTATTGAAAATTTTGTAAAAAGATAACACAATATATAAAATTGGTTATCAAGCTGAAATTTTGTCAAGTATGTTAGCATACTTTTATCAAATGTTGCAGCTTCGATATTTGATATACTAGTGCCAGTGGTACAGTCGAACCAGCCTTCTGGGTCGTCTATTGACAACTCTTCTTCTCTGGAGTCTATTAAGGACTGATAACTTACTACGGAACCTAAAGCTCTTTTGACTATTAGAATATCTCTTCCGACATCTCCAACTTTACGGGGTCCGAAATCAACTTTTTCTTCAGTATTTGGGTGTCTTAGTTCTAGTTTGTAAGTTCTTAAAGTCATTTTATCATTAGTTAACTGTATTGTGCCTACTGTTTATAAATTTTTCACTTCCATCAATGAGATAATTAGTTTGCTTAGTGAAATTATTTACATCTATCAAGAGGCCTTGAACTCTGCTAACTGCAAGCTGAATAGTTGTCGCCATAGTAGTCCACTGGGTTCTTGCATCCCTCATCGATATTGCATATGGAATTGGCAACATATCAAAGCCATGGCCTACTGCAGCATTAAAAGACATCTGTTGTGACAAGAAAGCATCTACTCTATCATTAACTTGCTTGATTAGGTCCTGCATCGCGGCTAAACATTCTAATAGATTATCACCAAGCACCATTGGGTGTTGTGGCAACTCTTTTCCTTCTTTTGATATCCCGTTTTCTGCTATTATATGAACCCCTCTATTGACAGACAGGAGATTTCCCTGAGAATTTACTGTCTCTCGTGGACCACCTGTGACAATCTTTATGTCCTGCCTCGAATGCATTCTAAGCACATCTGCTTTCAGCATTATGCCGCTGGTTGGGGCGGCCTCTTTTACCTCTTTGTGCGAGCCTCTAATTTTTGTGGTAATGTTGAAGTCATTGTCCATAAGGGTCATCTGGCTTATATATATCCTTGCCGCATCCATACAATAACCCGGGTGGAAGCCTCCCGTTAATTCTTTAGTTAGTAGTTCTGGCGGCCTGGAAGTGTTGAAGCTGGGTCCTAATGTGATAGTCTCTCCATCTATGCTCTCTAGTGCAAAGGGCGCCATGCGGCCGACGACAATATCTATTGCGCCGGCGCCCATATGGTCAGAAAACCTAGAGTTATATTCTCTATCAAATATACTTTTTGAGTTTTTTATCTTGTTTGATGGGGCAAAGTCTCTACCTAATTGTATCAGTGCGTTGCTCGTCTTGCTCTTGATTATTTCATCACCGGGTCTTTCAAACGGCTCTGGTATTGGTTCTTGCAACTCTGTGTCATTCCTACCGTCATAAGGCGTACCAAATAGTGTCTCTTTAAAAGGCAAGTGATTTCGGGGCTTCCCCTTAACCATTGGTGATTTGTCTAGACTATCTACAGATGGTTGCGCGGGCCGTTTGGAAAGAGGGGTGGTATTATCTTTTTTTGCTTGGTCCGCGTTGGCTTGCTCTACTGATTTTGCTGTTTGTTTTCTTTGCAGTATTTCTGATGGGTCTGATTTTCTTGGAAAACCCAATACATCGTCCACCTCTTTACCGGCCAGCTGCTCCGAATACTTAGAGTTCTTTAGAGACCGATTAACTTTGTTTTTTAGTTTCAAAAACGCGTCGGAATCAGACATATTAGACTCAACTGATGAAGTAAATTCTTCGCCGTTTATTTCTACTGTGTATGTGGCCTTAAACTTATTTCCCTTTTTTTGTTTTTCTATTGCAAAAATTGGTTTTTTAGTTACATTTATTTTCGACATTTATCTAGAAGGCTCCCCTGTTATTACTCCATATGAGAAATCAAAATTATATGGAAATTGAACATCAACTATTGATTGCACTGCTACTGGCTTTATTCCTTTTCCTATAATCATATATGCTTTTGGATATCTACTTAATTTTATCATATCTTTCAAGCTAATAGTTGGATTGTCTGGGCTTTCTCTGGAACTTTTTAAATCCTTCGACATCTTTATTACTTTTTTCATATTTTCAAAAAAAAGCTCTGTATTTTCAGGCTGCGGCAGGCAAGAACATAACTCCTGTATATAGACTCTTGTCTCCAGGATATTGAAACTGGAAATCTCTTTCAGGTCTCCTTCAAACTCGGGTGATGCTTTTGTGCAATATGCGACAAAAGTTGGATCATATTTGCTTTGAAATTGTTCAAAACTTAGTATTGATTTGTAAAGAACAAGACCTCGAAATTGAACATTATTGTGGGGCTTGTCGTTTTCCCCTTTTATGTGGGAATACAGCATAGAGTCCATTGCGGCTTCTTTATCGCCGGTGCCTGGGTGCTTGCCTTTTGGGCTATTTTCTGCTATCTTTGGTGCGATTATTTCATCAAAAGACATAATTTCTCTCTCTTAATAAGAACTAGTTTTCTTCATTTATTAAATCAAATATTTCCTGTTTATCTTCTTCTGTCATCTTGTCGTTTTGAGACGCTTTTTTTTGCACCAGTGCTGCAAGCTTAACTAGTTGTTCATTTGAGCGCTGCAGCGTTTCAAGATATTTTGCGGCGATGAGGCCAACTTCTCTATGCCTGTCATCGCTAGTTTGCATATATTTCATTAGATTCATCAATAATGTTTTAGTTGCAGCGCGGTCTTCTACTATATTTGTAGTAGCCTGCTCAATAAAATTTTCTACTTTTTTGGACATACAATAAGTACCTTTTTGTTAGAAATATTCATTCTTTATCCCACTTTGTTTTGAAATTTCTATACTTCTCTCGTAACTTATTCAGATTATTTACCACTTGTTTTGTATTCAAGCCTGTTAACTCTCTCAAATAAAGATAGACTGCTTTTTTATTAAAAATCTCAATATCATCAATATTGTGAAGCAATATTCTCACTGCATCTAGGACTACTTTTTCGTTCTTTTTCAGGTTTCCGGTGTCCCAGTTCTCCAAATTTTTCATTAAGGTGTTCCAAAACTCCATTTCTATTCTTTGTTCAAGATAAGATTCTGAAGGGTCTGTCGTTCCCAGTATATCTGCTCCGCCATTTTCTACTAAGTTTTCAAAAGATACTTCTTTTTTGATTTTTTTTGAGTTTTGCTTAACCTTATGTATGAACCAGTTTTTGGTGACAACAGAAAAGTAAGAAAAAGCCTTAGAGCCCTTATCTGGGTCGTACTTGTTCAATATTGTCGTTAGCCAAACCTTACAATCATCTCTTAACTGGTCGATATTTGGCAGAATGTTAAATTTATACGTGAAGATAATCTTATTAACCATTTCACTAAAAGCCGGCTGAATTAAGTCTTCGTATAACTGTGACCTCTCCCTATAAGACTCTGACTTGCAATATTGTATTATTGCCTCCTCGTGCACTTTGGTAAAGTACAAGTTTTTGGTGCGCTTGCGCCGGCGCCTTGGCTTCTTAACAACCGTATCACTCATCTACGGTTTCCTCCTCCCTTTCGTATAAGATGTAATCTAAGTCTTCAATTTTTAGCACTAGTTCTCTTCCGTGTTCCATAAGGGAGGTTAAGGTCTGGTCTCCATAGAACATTTCCATATCGTGAACACTCTTAACGTGGGATACGTACTCTGCTATAGTTTCAGAAATGGCTGTGCTCTCTTCTTCTTTTGCTTGTAAAATTTTGATGAGCCATCGAGCATATAAAAGCAGTCCCACATTCACAGCTAGGCTGATTGTTAATAATGTTAACTCTAGCACTACATCTCCTCCGACTTAAGTTCTTTTCTTTGCTCTTTTAAATCTTTTTTCGCGTCTCTTATAAATTCATCAACGATTTTTCCGGGGCGAGATTGCTGTTCGTCTTGGACCTTTTTAATCGAAAAGCTAGGAACCTTAACTATAGTCTCTATTCTATGGCAAAGTATACACTCTCTTTGTTCGTGAAACATACCATGACTAATTTCAAACTCACCCCTACAAGCTTCACACCTGTATATGTATCTAGGCATGTCAGTCTGAACCTGTCGTAGATTCCACTTCCGGGTTAAATACTTGATTATCTATTTGAAACTTGGGTGGATTTGTTACCATTAAGCATTCTCCATCGTCACACTTAAAGTCAAAAGCCTGAAGGGTTGGTACGATGTCTGATTGTTCTAGTAAACTCTTTTGTAGTGCCATCATGATGGCACCCATTGCTTGGTTTGAAAGTTTCATTATTATTCTCCTTGAAAAAACTTAAAAAATGTTTCTGAATGTATGGACTTATCACAAATGTAATAATCAAAATGAGGTTTCCACATTTTGATTTCGTGATGTTTTGCTCCCCACTCATGGATTTGGCTTTTTGTCAATTCTGTCCAATCTATGCCTGTATTTGAGCCGCGGGCTGTCCAGTATACTATTGTATGTCCGGCGTCATATAACTCGTTTATCTTGTCTATCCTTTCTAAATTTGGGATAGCTTGGTCGTATTTTCCTTGAGTATTTTGGCAAATGGTGCCATCAATATCAACATAGTATATCATTTTCTAACCTCTATATTAGTTATTCTATCATTAAAAAATTTAGCTTTTACGCCATGAAAATTTTGTCTTCTTGTCAAAAGCATCTGTTCGTATTCTAGCGCTTGTTTTATAGATCTTTTTATATCAAAAATTTTTGATAAATCATAAATAACCGCTCTTGTTTCAAAGAAATTTAAGAGTCCCTGGTCATATAAGTCACTAATCACCGCACAACTATCGCTAGAGACTGTACCTCCCATCTTTGTTGTCAGTTCATAGTCTTTTGCAATAGTCAAAGTTTCTTGAACTACTTTCATTACTTTCGTGCCATTAACATCTGCTTTTGTTAGTCCCATTGATTTAGAAAGATCACTTCGACCAACTACGATCCCATCTAAGCTATTAGAGTGTGACTTAATAATTTTTTTTGCACGTTGGCAAGCTAGCTCAGTCTCTAGGTTTACAAAAATTTTTGGTCTCTCCACCCCAAAAAGTGAACATCTTTGATTAACAGAGTCAATAAACTTAAAAACCGCAAACTCCGATTCAACCATTGGCGCAACAATACCTTTGATGCCCAGCCGAAGACAACGCTCAATGTCTCTATTGGCCTCACACCCGCCTATCTTTACATACACCTTCAACCCAGTACCTCCAGAGAGCAGTACTAGGTCGCTTAAATCACAATCTGTAACACCTTCGTCTTCAAAAGAAGCTTTTAAAGCGTACGCTCCGTGAACATTGTGAAGATCTTTTAACTTATTTGTTATATTTTCGTTAAACAATCTTTTCTTCTCCTACTTTTAAAAACTCAGCAAACTTAAAATCAATCATATTGTCGATGTCAACCGCCTCTTTTTCACACAGGTTTATAAAAAATGGATTTATCCCTACAATATTTTTGTATTTTATCACATTTTTGTTTGAATTTATACAAACTCCATAGGTAATTCTAACTATTTCCGGCAGATCTTGGCTGTTTGGGGAGTCAGAAATGTCGTAATTAAGAGTTTTTCCTTTGTGCCACATGTGATGCTTGACCGGAAAAACAGTTGCTACAGAGTCACAATCCTGGCTTTTGTATGCAAAAATAGCTTTTTCTACTGTTTCTGGCGTTATAAACGGACTAGTTGGTGGGCTATACACGATGATATCAGAATCAATTGAATGTGCCAAATTTTCAAAAAACTCACTACCTGAACATGCTGAACTAGCGTAATAGTCCTCGCGGCGGTGACAGGAAACGCCGTGGCTCCGTGCAATGTCTAATGCCTCGTCTGAATCTGAAGATACTACGATATCTGTTAGGCTTTTCGCCTTTTTCAATGAAGATATCTTTATATCCAGAAGAGTGGTGTCGGCGAAGGGTCTTATACCTTTGTCTACAATCCTAGTAGAGCCGGCTCGAACAGGCACCACTGCTACAATTCTATTCATAATCAACATCCAAAAATTATTTTAAGCTTAATTTCTTCTCTTCATTATTATACATGAATTGGAAACATCTTTTTAGATATTTGCGATGACATGTTGTTTGGATATGACTCCCCTATGTTTTTGTATATAACATCGTTTTCTTGAAAATTCAAATAATAATCCCAAAAAACCACAGTCTCTCTTCTTTGAAAATCAAAAGTATAATTTGCAGATATTTTTAATTTTTTGTCTTTCTCGAAAGCATGTGGCCCTGCATGAAGATTTTTAATCTGCTCTGCCGTCCAGCCATCCATTCCTACCACTTTGACTTCCTTTGCCCCTAACAGGGACGCAAGGGCAATCATCCTAGGTACAGCGCCAGAAGTCAAGAATAGCCTTAAATTGAAAAACATTATTTTACAGTCTGTGTCCACAAAACTTTTAATCAAAGCTTCAGGACGCGTAATTGAAGTGTCCATTGCACAAATAGTATTGTGTTTTTTTACGTAAGTGTTTAACTCAGCTATTCCCATGTGTGTTTCAGCATTTACATAGAACATGTCTACTTTGCAGTTTAGCAGCTTACTGTTTTTATAAAAGTGATTACAGGACCAAGTAAAATCTCTGCCTTCACTTTCCCAATTGCAATGTGATGTCGATGGCCCGCCGCCAACTACAAGTATTGTGCTGTCTTTGTATTTTTCTAATTCCGGGATTGCTTGATAGAACCCATCTGGGTCTACATTTATTTTTTGTTTTGTATCCAAATATTTTGAAAATTTTCTTAATGATTCCAGTCCATATTTCTGATTAGATAAAAAATTAGCTCTAGAGTCTAAAAACGAGGCTTCGTTTGGTACTAAAGAGTTAGTGTACGTATCATCCGCTCCAAAAATTTTTGGACTCACTGTGTCATACCAAACATTATATTTTGGTTGGTGTCCTATTCTTTTTACAAACTCTTCATACATCTTTTCTATTGTGGTATCTATTGGTTCACATATTGTTCTTTTTTTAGCATCATATATTTTTAAACAATTTAACCAATTCATTTTTTCCACCATAAAATTACCAACAACTAAACGTCTATGTTGTTTTTTTGTTTATAGACCGCCTCAACTAAGGGAAACTGCCACTCATAGTCGACATCATAACACTCTTCTTCTGGTACCGAATAGAGCTCAATCTCTCCTTTTTTAGAGAAATCTCCCATCCAAACCCCATCTCCTATGGAAGATAAGCGCGATGCATACAGGCAATGTGCAGCTTCTTTGGTAATTTGCACATTTTTTGTATTCATAGCAGCATTCCGAAGTGGTGTAAGTAAGTTGCCATCACCGTCCCAAAAATAATTCATCTTCTCCATAACTGCAAAAAGACCATCAGAGTCTGTTTGTAAATAATGTTGAAAGAATCCGTCAATAGTCTCAACTTCTAGCAAGGGGGTACAAGCACTAACTAGGACAACATACTTAAAAGGAATCTTATTCCACCACTCATACATACCTGTCAAGTGTGCATCGGGGCCCCCATCCCAGAGTGCAGACTCTTTGCTTCTGTGAAATATGTTTACTTTATTCTTTATTCCAATCTCTACTAGTTCTGGTTCGTGAACTGATAAGTAAAAATTTTCAGTTGGAATGATTTTTGACTCTTTAATCTTCTCAATCGTAACGTCAATTAAAGTTGAATTGGCAAATGGTCGTGCCATTTTTCCTGGGCATCTTTGTGATGACATTCTTGCTTGCACAACTACTGCAACTTCATCTATTTTTTTCAATTCAGTCTCCTTTTATTATTCTGTAACTGTCTTCGTCAAAATGCTGTGTTGAAAATTCAAACAATTCAGTATCCTCAAGAGCAATCATTTGGTGTCGCTGCCCGATGGGTACGTGCCAGGCATCGCCTTTTTCTAATATTATTGAATTGGCCTCTTCTAGGCTATCGCCGCTTGACCAAAATAGCTCTATTTTTCCAGATTGAATATAAAAAGTCTCATCTTTAACTTTATGGTAGTGCCAAGAGCACTTTTTGCCTTTAAAAAAGAAGAGAAGTTTGCCGCAATAATCTTCTTTATTTACGACCCACTTTTCATATCCCCAACCTTTAGATACATAAACTATATCTTTAGTTTGTAGAGCCACTTTTGCCACCTTCAAAATATCGAAGTTTATTAGCTACAGGAATTTCATGCTGTAAAAACTCTTTCTGACCTGTACCCATGGTGTTGGTAACTCTTCTAGACTCTCTGACTAATCGTTCTAGTTCTTCCTTTTCAATTGATGCTGACTGATCTGAGCCGTACATATTTCTATCCAGTGTTATGTGCCTTTCGAGCGCGGTTGCACCTACTGAAACTGCCAAAAGCGATGGCAAAACGCCTGTTTCGTGGCCACTGTATCCGATAGGGCAACCATATCTTTCTTTAAGAGTAGCAATGAGGTTTATATTACAATCCTCATCCTTGCAAGGGTAGGTCGACACACAATGAAAAAGCGTGAAAGGGCAATTAGCTTTTCTAAAAATTTTAACTGCCACATCAATGTCAGCAAATGTGCTCATACCGGTAGAAATAAAGGTGTGTTTCCCTTCTGATGCAATTTCTTCTAACAGGCCTACATGAGTTAACATTGCTGACGCTACCTTATTAAAAGGTAAATCATACTGTCTTAGGAACTTTTGACTATTAATGTCCCAAGCTGATGCTGACCATAGAATACCTTTACCTTTGCAGTATTTATCAATTTCATCATACTCTTTCTTACCGAATTCCAAACCTTGCTTTTGATCTCTCTGTGTTGTACCCCATGGGGATTGTCGAGCTGATGCCAGGTATTCTTGAGTGTATACCACGTCGATATCTCTTTTCTGAAATTTGACTGCTTGACAGCCGGCGTCATGAGCAAGGTCAATCAATTCCTTTGTTAGCTTCATGTCGCCATTGTGATTGATTCCTATTTCCGCTATAAAAAAAGGCATGTTCAGCGTGTCTTGATATGGGTTAAACTTGGTCATTTTTTTCCTCTTTTGTTTTTTGTTTTAAATGTTTACTAGGTAAGCTAATTGGATTAGACGTTCCAGAAAATAACTTCATTCCATGAATACTCTCCCATTGTATCCATTTTTTTAACAAACTTAAAGAAAATTCTGTAGCATCATGCGCTTTTTGAGTTTCGTCCGACCATGGATGCCTTGCGTCTGGTGAGTAAAATCTAGGGCCTTGGTAATCAAACCCATAAACATCTACCTGGATAGCGCGTAGAAAATAACATACGGGCAAAGCTACTGAGGTTAGTTTGTTTTCAAGTCCCCACTTAAATTGATTCCCAATCACTGATTCACTGTCAAACTCAACTGTTCCAAATATCACTTTCTCGCTCATAAATCTCAAATATTCATGGCCGGGTGTTTGGATATCCTTTAGAGTACTGCTTTGGTCGAACAATTTGATATATTTAGTAGTGGTTACAGGTATGACCTTTACATCATACAGGTTTGATACTTCGCTGATTAATTGCTTGAATGTACTCCAGCCATTTTCAGCTCTCACAAGTGGAGATGTGCCACAATATCTTCTATAGTGCGACACATCACTCATAAATATATCAGGAATCAAAACCTGAACTTTTCTAAGTTCTTCGTTGTTTGTATTTTCTAGCAAGTACCTCATACCCACAATATAAGAGTTTGGGTCGCCACACACCCAATAGTCAGGTACAGTGTTTATGTGCGAGACGCAGTGTGGAAACACCTCTTGAAACGCTAAAACCTCAACTTGCTTTTCTGGTTTGAAGTCTAGTGTAGTCTTACCTGGCCCTAATAGTGCTAGCTTTTTACTGTTCATTTTTATATTTCTCTTTATATTCGCTTTGCAACATGGACAAAATATAAGAATCTAGATATTGCCCTTCGCAATAATAATTTTGTCTTAAGATTCCCTCATCTACAAAACCTATATGCCTATACATGTTCAAGGATTGGTTGTTACTATATACTTCGCACCATATTCTATTTAAATTTAACTCGTTAAACCCGTACCCACAAAGCTGTCTTAACGCTTCTGAGCCATAACCTTTGCCTCTTGACTCTTTATCTCCCAAATATATTCCAAACTCTGCAGTTCGATTACGCCAATCGATATAATACAGCCCACAATGACCAATTAAGTTTTCTGTATTTTTTTCTTTTATAGAAAAGTTAACCTGATCTTTGTCAGTGGTTATCTTTTCAAACCATCTTCTCTGCATCTCGTCGCTTATTTCTCTGTACTCTCTAAAATACTTTCTGAGATTTGGATTATTCCTCCACTTTCTCAACTGTTCTAGATGGGAACTGTCTACTGACTCTAATAATATCTTTTGACCTTTTATCATAAGGTGTTTCCGCCTGGAATGAAGTCGTCTTCCTCAAAATCCTTTTCTGCTATCTTCCCTATAAGTTTGTAGTATCCGGAAGCATGAACGTTTCCCGGTAAAAATGGCCTTTTTGTTGTAGTATTTGAGAGACTAAATCGGTCTCCTTTTTTTATTTTTCCACTTGCTACAACAGACCTCATAGCCTTTGAAAACCTACTCTCACTTTCAGTTAGTGGAGAGTCGGTATCTTTGCACATATTTTCTGTCGACCTAATAAGTCTTACCATTTCCAACAACTCATTTGGCTCTAATGCGAATGCATGGTCGGGGCCCGGGAGGCTTTTTGATAAGGTGTAGTGCTTTTCAATACAAGTGGCACCTTTCGCGACCGCCAAGGGAGAAGCTAAAATACCTTCAGTATGGTCAGATAAACCCACCTTTACTTCAGGGTAACAGTGCTTTATGTTGTCTATTCTAGATAGGTTAATATCTCTTTCAGGTGTTGGATACGCATTATTGCAGTGCAAAATTGTTATATCCGGGTCTTTTTGTTCTAACTTTATCCAAGAAATTATATTATTTATTGACAGTATATTGCTGCCAATTCCTGCAGAAACTATGATTGGCAACCCAGCAGATGCGACCATCCTTACAAATCTAGGGTCTGTTGATTCGAACCCTGATATTTTTAGTCTTTTGACGCCCAAGGCTACAAGTTCATCTACTGCTTTTTCATCAAACGGAGTTGACATAAATTCAATGTCAACTTCATCACAGTAAAATTTCAGATGTTTCTGCCACTCTCTAGGAAGTTCTATATCTTTTATCAGCTTGTTTATATCCCTGTAGCCTGCAAAATCGGGAGTGTTTCTGGAATACAGAGTCTCTGATGTGTATGTTTGAAACTTCACTGCGTCTGCGCCGGCAGCTTTTGCAGCATCAATTAGCGATATAGCTTGTTTAAAGTCTCTATTATGGTTGGCGCCTGCTTCTGCTATGACGAATACACTCATTTACTATTTTCTCCAAGTCATTTTGGCACAGTTCTTGATGTATTGGTAAGTTTATTATTTTGTTTTGCATGGACTCTAATACGGGTAAATTCACATCTTGCTTGTAAAAACTAGACTTATGCAAAAAAGGATAATGAAAACTAGTCTGTACACCACGACTATACAATTCTTTTCTCATTATATCAGAATAGTATTCCTTTTTCAATACTAGAGTGGATAAATAATAAGAAGAGCGTTCATCGTGACAAGTAAATCTGCCTAAACTAGAAGGTATATTGTTCTTCAAAAAGTTGAAATTATTTTTTCTTGCTGCGACATTCTCTAAGCACTTATTAATTTGGGAGAGACCTAGAGACGCATTAAGGTTGTTCATATAAAAGTTAAATCCAGACTGAACCAAATCGTATGAATCTTCTTGCTGCTTTCTTCCAAAGTTTCTTCCTAGAAACATGTAGTTGGATGCTTCTCTGTCATTTGTTGCTAGAAGTCCACCATTGCTCATGCAAATAGGTTTAACAGGATGGAAAGAGTAAAAAGCATAATCATAATTTATGGTTGGGCTTATACAATGGGCAGAATCTAAAACTAACAGACAATTTTTTTCTTTGCAAACTTCTTCCAGGTTGGAGATACTACTAACCCCTCCATACAAAACTGGCATTACGATACTAAGTTTGCTATCTTCTATTAGGGATTTTGATAGACTTTCGTGACACATTAACAAATTGTCATCAACATCAACGTAATGAACTTCATGCCCATTTTTTAGCGCAGCAAAAACAGGGGATACAAACCCTAGGGAGGTAGTGTATACTCTGCATTGTCCATATCTTTCATAAAGATATTGGTAAAGCAAGTAAGCTGCTGAGGAAGCTGAATTGAAGCCTATATTGTATTTTTTTTTTGAGAATTGCTTATAACTGTTTTCAAAATTTAATACGTTTGGGCCAAATGCCAGAACTTTTTCGTTTAAAGCTTGAACTGCTGCTGAGATGTCTTCTTGTTTCAAACTTGGTTCAAAACACTTTATCATTCTGTCTCTTCTTTTCCTCTTCTTATTAAAGATACTAAAGACTCTGCATCGTTACTTACATGCAATTCTGAATTAAAGTGGGGCCCTGTGTATTTTTTGCTTTCTGTATGTGCTCTATTTGTGTATTGCGGCCTTACACAGAGCAGGTTAGTGTCATCAACTTCGTATGTAAACGGCAATTCTGTCTCCGCTAACATGTCTTCGTGCAACTTTTCGCCCGGGCGCAGGCCAATGGTCTCGTAATCAAAGGAATCGCCGTGTAATAGCTCTACAGCCTTCAATATCGTATTCATATCATATGAATTAATTTGCGGGATGAAAACCTCGCCGCCTTCGCAGTTATTAACGGCACCTAAAACAGTGTCGACGGCGTCCTCTAGTGTAAACAGGAATCTTGTCATATCCAGGGATGTAACTTTAATTTTTTCACCACGAGACAATGTATCCAGCCAAAGTGGTATAAATGAGCCTCTAGAGGCTATAACGTTTCCATACCTAACTGATGCAAATATAGTAGAGTCTGAATCGTAATCGTAATTTGTAAACAATCTTTCTGCTATAAATTTTGATGAACCATATACATTGACCGGCTTACACGCTTTATCAGTTGAGATAAGCACACACTTTTTTGTACCTACTAGCAGGCTGGCCTTCGCCACATTATCAGAACCATGTATATTTGTTTTAATGCATTCGTCTGGATGAAACTCCATATCATCAATTCTTTTCAATGCAGCTGTGTGAATAACCACGTCCGGACGTTCTTTTTTCATTGAAACGTAAAGTTTATCAAAGTCTCTAATATCTCCAATAATACACTTTACTGATTTATCTTGACCATACTTAAGTGCTTGCTTTCCTTCATCCCGGGAGTACACCACTATACTGTGCCCTTCTTTTTTTAGCCTTTTCACCAGGGCCTTACCAAGAGAGCCAGTTCCTCCTGTAATAAAATATTTCATTAAATTTCTATTCTTTCTATTTGTGGTGGTGCCGGGTTGATTGATGATACAATTTTTAGCGCTGTTCCCTTTGAGTTTAACCACTCATGCCATGCCAACATCGCATCAGTAGTAATCTTTGCCTCGTGGTCTAAACTGTCCACAGCTGACTGATTTGCTGCCACCTCATTACTATGAATAAAATCTTCTTTGTTTAGGTTCGAATCTTTCTTATCATAAAAGTGTTGCTGGTCTGCATTGCCTTCTACTAGCTTGTTATCCCAGCCGATTGTTATCATTTCCGACACGCCTAAATGCTGAAGTGCGTAAAAGACAACCTCGTACATTATACCGGGGCCGTAGGGCCGTAGCAGAGGCTGCTTATCAAATGTCCATGAACCAAAATCATGACTTGCTGCTACCGACTTATCAAAGTCCCGCTCCCTTATGAAGAACTTAACATCACAATCACCAAGCCTGTATGGGGTGGTTGCAGCCTCTATTACTATAGGCTTGCTATCGATGTAATCATATTTCTTAAAATTAGCACAGTTATATATGTGAAAGTCAACTAGACCACTGAAAAGGTCATATGATTGTTTTATCGCTACTGCTAGATTATTCCTCAGAAGTTTATTGATTTCTTCTTTATTGTGGTCAGTTAAAGTGGGGCCACAAGAAAGAACGTATGCTTTCTCCCCCTTAAACATATCTTTTAAAAACTCAATTTTTTCATTTTGTGATATGTCACCCATCACAATTTCTTTAGCAAACTTGGCTCTTTCTTTAATGTTGCTAATCTGTAGCGCCTGGGTTTTTAACTCTTGTATTGTTTCTTTTTTAGATTCCTGTGGGGTGCCAAAAATACTAACATTGTATTGTTCTAGAATTTTTTCTAACTTATGAGTTTCCAGAATCTTCTCTTTTAACTCTGTAGCCCACTTCTTATACATTCCATAATTATTGTAAACTTTTCTTAATTTTGTTTTATAGCTTACTTCTTTTGGGTATGCCCATTTGCTATCTTCAGTTATAATATTTTCCCAAACAACATTTTCCTGAACCTGTTTTAAGTCATAATCAACACGGGCGAAGAGTTTCTTGTTTTTACCCTTTAAGTTTCCTGAAAGAAAGTCAAGATGACCACTCCAGTCCGTTGCTATAATGGGCATACCCGAGTATGCTGCTTCAAATATGGGAAGGCCATAACCTTCTCCATGGGTTGTAGACACATATGCTTTTATTTTTGGATGTACATACAAGGAATGTAACTCACTTTCCGTGAGGTCACCATGTACTAGATAGATTTTACATTTCTTTTTTCCACAAGACTTAACAATACTATTAATTGAATTCAAGGTATTTGCTCTATCCATGATACTATTTCTTGCAAGACTAGTCTTCAAAATCAAACCCACGTCTTCTTCGTCTCTAAACTCCTCAATAAAGCCCCTTATTGTAGTTTCTAAATTTTTTCTTGGGCCTATCAACGCAACCGTTAAAAAGTTAAAGTTAGTGCTGAAATCAATATCCAGTGTTGCGTCATCGGGATTTTTAACTGGGTAAGGAATTACGTCAACTGGACAAGCACAAGAGATTAAAGACTTTGTGTTTTGAGTTTTATTAAACACTTCATATTTTGTACGTACGAAACCATCTCTTGCATGCTGCGACGGGACAATTATCTTATCGATACCCTGATGTGTCTTTAGAAGCCAATTTGCGTCTACTCTATCTGTCTCAATTCCGGCGGTGACACAAACCGAATATGGAGCTTTCTTCTCAAACTCATTTGGTATGCCCACATGGACTTGTATGTTGAATTCTGGATTTGTCTGATTTGCTTTGCAAGCTTGAATATATGAACCAAAAGATTGTATTGAAGTTAGTATGTCTCCGTCAGGTAAATCAAATGTTGTGTTACCCCACCTTAAAGGGTTAATCATGATTTCTAAGTCTTTTCTTTCACTAAGAGCTTTATATACTAGCCGTGAGTGTTCGCCGTACCCAGATTTTGTCAGTATTGGTGCTTCCAGTAGTACTCTAATCATAGTTCAAACATCTCCCAACTTTTGTGATTTTTTCGTTCTTCCCAAGAGCCCATATTGTCAAAAACATCCTTAAACGTTTGATACCATAATCCGGAGTATTGTGCAAGGCTATAGTTGTTTTTTACATGTTCTCGGCCGAGTCTGCCCATCTCTGCTCTTTCATCAACTGACATATTGTAAAAGTTTGTCATAGCTTCCAAAAAGTCTTCTTTACTTACCCTGTCTTCATATATATACGGAACATCCTGCGAGCCTATTATGGCCTTGGAGCTAGGCTTTAAACCAAAACCAAACCACTTTTCACCATCTGTAACCTGTTCTTGCATGCCCCCGGTCATAGTAACAATAATTGGAGTCTCACAAGCCAAAGATTCTAATGTGCCCAAGCCAAAACCTTCGGCATCTGCAATATTCACTGTGCAGTCAGCCAAATTATATAATTTTGCAAGGTCTGGTGAATCAACCTTGGTAGTCGATAACAGTACTTGACCTTCTGTTAATTTCAGCTCATCTATTATTGCCTCAAGGTCTTGGCCATTGGGGTCCTTTGGCTCAGTGTGCATTATAAGTATGGCCTTATCATGGCCAACAATATCTAAAAATTCTTTAAACCAAAAAATTAAAGTACCGGACTGCTTTCTTCTAGCGTTTCTGTTATTCCAAAAGAAAACTAGTTTACCCTCTGATTTCGATTGTTTGCGCAGCAAGTCTATATCTTTACCTATATGTTTTTTAAAAATATTGGTATCTACTGTGTGTGGGATTCTCACGCATTTAACGCTTGGAGACACTGTTCTAACAATATCATCAGTCACTTTGCTAATTGTACAAACAACATCATTTGAATCATAATAGGGCTTGTTGAATTTTGGATAAGGATAATTATCCCAAACATGATAATATATCATCGGGACATTTGGCCTTATCTCATCTTCTATTTGCCACAACCATGTATAAAACCTAGGGTCAGTCATAAACCATAAGGCGTCTGGTTTGTAAGCATGCATCATTTGTCTGATTATGTCAGGGTTACCATATCCATCTACTGGGTGGATTATCCAATCATCTCCGTGAGGGTCCACTTTCAGTGGGCGATAGTCTGCATGCTTAAGGGCGCCTGCTAAACAAATAAAAGAAAACTCTCCAGTACGTAACATAGCTTCTATCATATATCTTGTCTGTGTGCCGACGCCTGATGGCGCTAGTGGGCTGTCAGCAATGACTAGTATCTTTTTTTTACTCATTTACAATTCTCTGTTTTATAAAATTTACAATATTTGCAAGAGAGCCTATTTTTAATAGCTACACCTCTTTCAATATTTATAACAGATTTTTCCAAAACACTTAAGCAATTATTTGTTTTCTTTTCGCCAGAAGTAACTCGAAAAATTTCAACGTTATCTTTTTTAGCAGTTCTCTTTAATAGGGCAAAATATGTTTCAATATTTTCAGGCTCAATGTTGTGTTTTTTAGCGAAGAAGTGCTTGTACATAGTTAATTGATAGTTAACAACTTTGTCTGACTTTTTTTGTGCGTTCCACCCCCAACTACAAGTTTTCCAATCAATGATGTGGTACGTACCATCTGGTGTCTTTATAACTAAATCTATAAATCCTTTAAATTTTCTACCATAAGAATTAAAGTGATTAATCTCTTCCATTAACTCCTCCTCTATAGAGAACACCTCGAACTCTGGAAAATGGTTCTTCAATTCTCTTAAGACATTATCGCATATCAATTTTGCTTGGGCCCTCATCTCTTGTACAAGATTTGAGTTAATATCGTAACCCTCCTCTTTTAGGGTCCGAAGCTCACGAAGGAATGATTGTTGAAACACCTGATATGCATCAGTTTCTTGTTTTGGGATTTTCTTTTCACACGCTTCATGAATCGCTGTTCCAAATGCGGTGTATTCGTTACCGGAGTAATAGGGTAACTTATCAATATAGATAAGTTTATGTCGATATGGACATTCTTTCCATGTTTTAAATTCAGAGTAGCTTATTTTTCTCTGCTCTAATGCAGTCGTCAATTTAATCTTCTTTCTGTTCTTTCGCCAGCTTTGAAATTCTACTTCTTATTTTGTTTGAGTTGTTGGTCTTAGGTTTAGGCGTTGCTGCCTTCCTTGTTCTTACTTTCTTTTCTTTTTCTATTTCAAAAACCCATTGGCCAGAAAGTTTTGTTTTTCTTCTTTCTGTGTTCCCGACTTTGTGAGTTGGCTCAAGAACTGTTTTTACTATTTTATGTTCTTTTTTTAGTATACCAATTACATCTTCTGTTGTCAAGAATTTTATTTTATGGGTTAAAAATTTTCTTACAGGACACGTAATCTCAACAGTTAAAATATTATCTTCAACCCTTTTATCAATATTCAATATCACTTTGTTTATCCTCCATTAATTCAGACAGCTTAATAAATAGCTTTGGGCATGACCTCTTTATAAAATCATAATCATCAAAATAATAAAAAGCCTCAAAGCCATTTGCAAAATACTCCCTTAAAGACGTTGCTGCGTATGGAGAATAGAATATACTCGAACCAAGCATATTCAAAAGCGGGTACCCAACAACCTGGTGTAAATACTCATCAAACTGCTGGTCGAATGACGGTTCCATAAAGTTAGACAGACTTACATCTATATTCTCGGCCTTCAGTAGGGTATACAAATGTTTTCTTTTATTTAGGAATTCTTTTTCTAATTCTCCGTCTGAGTATATGAAATCTTTATATGTCTCTTCTACCGAATGAGCTATCTCATGAACAATGTCATCTGCCATGTCTTCTTCATTTTCTTGATTATTTGTTACAAAAATAGAAGAGTTTTCATACATCGCCTGTATGTTTCTATTTTTTAAAAAATCAAATTCGCCCACATATATGGAGTCCACGTTCTGATAAAAGTGTTTTGGTAGTTTCTTGTCTATTGACAGCAAAACTGAGCTTATTGAAATTTCTGGATTTACTAGTGGGTCTTTAACCCAAACTTCTACGCCATTCCAGGTAAAATGTTTTTTGTTCTTTTCTCGTTCTTTTAATAAATTTACCAAACTCATTGTTAGTTATTGTCTATCTTTTCTTTTTCTGATTTTGCGGTAGCGCGTTGTTTTTGCAACATAAAGTCCATATCACTGAGTGCTTGGGTGTACCCATTTATCCAATTCTCTTCTGCCATAACCAACAAAAACTCTGGAAACTCCTCTGTGAAGACTTCTGTTATGAGTTCTATTGTAACTTCGTCTTTTTGCGGATTCATTTTGTTTCCCACAAAATCTACAATGATATCTTTTAAAGCACTTTGGTCTTTTTTTATAATATTTTTTTTCTGCACTGTTGATTACTAAAGTTTAAGGGCCGCAATCGTCGCGACCTTTGACCTTTCTCCCTTTGTTAGTGTTATATGTCCAGTTATATCTTCCCCTTTCAACATTTCAACAACATATGAAAGGCCGTTATTGGTAGCATCGATATACATGTTATCAATTTGCTCAACATCACCTGTAAGGACTATCTTTGTACCCTCCCCAACCCGGGTTAGTACTGTTTTTATTTCGTGCTGTGTCATGTTTTGCACCTCATCAATAACAATAAATGCATTTGATATTGAGCGACCTCGGATAAAAGTCATGGCTTCAACTTCTATCTGCCCTTTTTCTTGGTATAGGTCTAGCGTCATTTTATCATCACCCATCAAAAATTGCAAGTTATCCTGTATTGGTGCCAACCATGGCATCATTTTTTCCTCTAAAGTACCAGGGAGAAAACCTATGTCTTTACCAACCGGTTCGACAGGTTTTGTAACTACAATCTTTTTGTATCTAGGGTTTGCTCCAAGTGTCTGCTCCAAGCCAGCGGCTAGGGCCAATAGAGTCTTTCCACTGCCGGCTTTACCTATAAGACTCACAACTGGTATATTTTCGTCCATCAGCAAACTTAAGGCGAATTGTTGTTCTTTATTTCTTGGCTTTGTTTGCCAGGCAACAACATTGTGCACCTTTTTGATTTCGGTCATCTCATTGACGAATCTTGCTAGAGCAGTCTTCTTTGAGTTAGAGTTTGATATTAGCATTATAAATTGATTTGGGTGATGGCCTATAATTCCTAAATCTTTAAGAACGACTGGTCTATCTTCGTAAAAATCATCGATAACTTGCTCATCTACCAGAACCTCAGACATTCCCGAGTATAAATCGTCTGATTTTGCAACTACCTGTTCAACTTGATAATCTTCTGTCGGTATCGCCAAAGCATCACATTTAACTCTCATATTGATGTCTCGGGTTACAACAATTAGTTTTTTCCTACTGTTGCTTTCTATTTCAGAAAGAGCTGTTGCTATTATTTGATTATCTGGGTCTTCTAAATCTAAATCATCCGGTAAACACAATGGGTTGTACCCACTCACCCTGATTATTCCCTTTCCTTTTCCTAGTCTGACTCCCTTGGAAAGATTACCCTTAGACCTCAATTGGTCCAGATGTCTAATTGATGCGCGAGCTTGTGTGCCAACACTGTCTTGGCGCTTCTTGTGCTTATCTATCTCATCTAGAATTTTTAATGGAATCAAGATGTCATTATTACCAAATGATATCATAGAGTTGGCATCCGAAAGATAAACATTCGTATCCAATAGATAGGTTTTTTTGGCCAAGATATGCCCCTTGTAATTTTTAGTGTATTAAAATACTAACACAATAAATATCATTTATTAAATGATTTTACTAAGTTCAATGGCGCTTTTTTATATATTATGTCTGTATTGTTTCCCAACTTACTTATAGTTGGCACACTGTGGACAATTATATCTGAATTGTTTTTTGGCGATTCTATGAATGCAGAGAGTGTTATAATTATCGGTGCAAAAAAAGTGAACATTCATTACTCCTTAAAATTTTAGTTTTTAAAAAAATAGTTGCTATTGTATATTTATTATACATGAACAAGAAAATCCTATTTTTAATAATTTTATTTTTACCTTGCGCCAGTTCTTGTGCTCCACTAAAGAAAAATAACAAGCTAAACAAGCCGCCGGTGGACCATTTTGTTAAAGTTTTCAAAGAATTAGAAATCACAAGATGTTTAAAAAAGCCAAAACCAAAGACGAAACCTTGCGAAACAAAAACGTTCTTTTCAACTGGTAGCGGCTTGCTGATTACCACCCCAGAAAACAACAAAGTTGTACTAACCGCAGGACATGTCTGTACAAGTGCAGACGAATTATCTGAGGAAACCGCGACCTATAAACTTAAGTGGACAGAAACAATTTCTTTGTTAGACCGAAATAAAAAATTTCATGATGGTCACGTAATTCTATATTCCCTAAATAAGAAGAATAGTGCAGATTTGTGTTCTCTGTATGCACCGACTTTAGATTATCTGAAAACAAAACAAAAAATATTGATTTCAAATAAACCTCCAACAATTGGAGAAGATGTGTATTATATCGGGGCGCCACTCGGGATACACCACCCTCCAACATCTTTGATAATAAAAGGAATATTTAGTGGCAATATAGACAAGGCGAGTGCACTGGCCTCTCTAGGTGCTGCTCCGGGGGCGAGTGGGTCGGTGATTTTATCACTAGATAATAAAATATATGGAGTATTGTTTGCTGTTCATAACAGATTTCATATAGCCACAATAATAACTACATACGAAGAAACTAAAAAGTTCTTGCATCAAACAGACAAATTGTTGAAATAAGTTCTTATTTTACTTTGTTATATTTCACGTAAACTTTATAATTCATTGAAAGGCTATCGATACCTTTCCCTGGGGCCGGTGCGACGGGTGTAAAGTACACATTTTCTACTAAATCGTGTTCCATGATGCTGATTAAGAGGTCCAAAGACATCATGTTTACTGTAAACCGAAATGTGCCCTTTCCGAAGCCTTTGTGTGGGAAAGACATATGATTCATACATTTTACAAACTTTTCTTTCTCCATGAAAGGTTTTAGTATTTCATAAGATTCTTCTTCTGTAACGTACCTCACAACACCCTCCTATATTAACTCATCAACCAGGCCATATTCTAGGCACTTTTCAGCTTCCCACCAAATGTCATGTTTCAATATGTTGTCTAATTCTTTTTTTGGTATCTTTGTATATTTTCTATAAATATTTCTTATCTTTTCCATCAGCATTTCAGAATTTTGCATATCATCTTGCATCTCTTGAAACTTGCCCCACATCAAACCTGATAACTGATGTACCAGCATGCATGCATGTTTATGCATATATCTTCGCTCTGCAACGCAAGACATCAATGTCGCTGCTGATGCTGCGCAGCCGTCAATGATTGTATGCACAGGAATTTTCGAATTGATAATATAGTCAACTGCAGACAAGCCCGCAAAAACAGAACCGCCGTAGCTGTTAATATGAAGCTTAATTGGCGGTGGCTCGTATTCTAGTGGTCCAGCTTTAGCCAACATGTTTACATTTAAATTATGTATACCTTTGTTTAGTTTTAATATTTTTGGCCTTGTTACACCTGAATAGAAATAAATACGATTTTGACTGAATTCTACAGCATTGTTGTCTACTGATGCGTGTGCTTGTAACTCACTGGCAAGCTCATGAGGTGACATGATTTCACCTTCTTGTTCTATTTCTTCTTTTGTTCCCCAAAAATAATCTTTCATTTGCTTCTCCGTGGAATATGAATTTAGTGGGCCCACCTGGACTCGAACCAGGAACCGACGGTTTATGAGACCGGCGCTCTAACCTATTGAGCTATAGGCCCGTATAGTGTTAATATACACTTATTTGACATAAAGTTCAAGCACTTTTTTTCTAATTGTCTTTCGAATACCAGGGTTAACCTTTAAGACGTGTGGCATGATGTTTTTTCTTACGTGGTTTCTCATGAAATTTGTATGCTGGTTTGTTGGATCTTCTGCCCAAGTTACTCCTTTGTTTTCAGCATATTTTTTTATGACAGATTTTTCCGTCATTAGAAATGGTCTATAAATTTTTGTGCCGCGGCGATGAGGAATAACCTTACCAAGACCGTGAAAACTTGACATTAGCCAAGTCTCTACACAGTCATCGAGATGGTGGCAAGTAATAATATAGTTGCTACTAATCCTGTTAAAAAAATCATATCTTTCATCTCTCCAAAATTCTTCTAAAGACCTTTTGCCTTTAAAGCCTTTTATTTTTCCAATTGTTAAATTTAGTTTGTTTTTTTCAGCGTACTCCTCAACAAATTGTTGAGCTTTTTTGGAGTGCATCGTGTCATGGTCAAAGTATGCTAAATCTACTTTTCTCTTGCCTTGTAAGAGAAAATGAGTAAAAACCATAGAATCTACCCCACCAGAACAAGCGATGGTTACTTTGTGTGGAATTTTGCCAATTATTCGAATCATGCAGTAAGTATATACTACTGCAAAATATTTGTCAAGAAGTTTTTACCAAGCTCTACAAGACCAGTAGCTTGCTGTACACTTGTCTTTTTTGTATGTTTTTCCTTTACATTTATGTCTAGCTCGGAAAGATTTTCTGTTAGATTTAATATGCTTTTTTATTTTCATTTTTTTATCCCCAAAGTTTACTTTTTTGACCCTTTTTTTGTCTTTTCCGCAGCCCGTTACATAAACTTTAGATTTTTTAACGTCCCCTTTCATTGGCTTGCCTATTGGTACTTTGCTGCCTTGATATTCGGCCTCTCCTATCATATCAGAACAGCCACAAGAAGCGTCTACCATTATCTCATATATACATTGAGGGCATGGGCGCTCTCCATCTTCATCTATAGCATCTTGGAGTGCCTCATAAAGCTCAAACTGCTCGTCAACTAAGACAGATTCTGCAGCAAGAATATCTTCGATTCCTGAAGCATCTGCCGCTTTGACTTTGTCGAGAGCTAGTTCTCTAGCTTGCTCGTCTGGAACTGTTGCCTCTTTGATGATTTTTAGTCTAATCATCCTTTCTTTCCCCCTTTTGACTTTTTACCCCAATTTCCTCTAGAGCCACAAGCGCTCGGTGTCGGTCGGCAAGCAGGATGCTTTGACCGTTTCTCGCCACCAGAACGTCCACATGGTTTACACTTCTTTTTGCCTGTTTTTTTATCTTTTCTGCATGTGTTGCAATCAACCCAGCCACCTCCTTTTCTGTCAAACCAGCCTGCTAGTCCTCTTTTTTTTTCAAGACTAAAATCAGTTTTTGGTTTTTTCTTTTTTGGTTTTTTCCGCTCACTAAAAACGGCTTTTGTTTCTTCTCTAATTATGCTAATAAGTTGCTGCTTAGTCATTCTGCTACGCCTTTCCAGATTTTCCCTTGGCGACACTTAACAGCGGCGCCAGATGCATATGCCGATGGCCAAACATCGTACTTTCTTTTTGCTATGCGCGCGCAGCGGTCTAGACCAGCACTAGATGACTTTTTCTTTTTTGATTTACTTTTTTTCTTTTTCTTGCGCTTTTTGCGCTTCTTACGCTTTTCCAAAAACATTCGAACTTCTTCACGAATGGTTTCTGCAACTTTTTTGAAATCAATTTCTTTGTCATCATCTTCTATGTAATCACCATGTTCATGGGTACGAATATCTACCATAGTATCTAGAACATCTTTTATTTCTGACTTGGGTGCATCGATAGCGTCTTCGAGGGCTTTCATGCCGAGCGCACCACCTTCTTTTTTAAAAATTTTTCTTATATTCGTTGTGGAAAGTTTTAACTTCTTTTCTTGCTTCTTGGCTTCTCTTAGTCCATACTCTTCCCTATCTTCTTGATCGTCAGGAGTGAGTACATCCCTTATTTGTGCCAAATCTTCATCATAAGGGTCCCAACCTTCGCCAGTTTCATCGAAGTCTTTATCGTAGATGTAAACAACAAGATCTTTTAAATCGTCATCTGACATCCCTAGGGCAACATCCTGTAGCCCCCCTCTAGCTATTTTTAGCGCAACTTGAGTGTTTAAATCTTCTTGCTCTGTGTTCTGTTCGTTAACATATTTTCTAAAGCTTTCAAATAGTAACTTCATATAAAATCCCCTTATATTATAAGTAGAACATTATAAATCTTATCTCATTCTTTCTAACAACTTTGCTAGAACTGTGTTCAGGACTGCATAACCTTCATGGTCACCACCCTGAGATTTTCCATATTGATGCCCTAAATCAACATATACAGACATCACATATTTTCGGCCGGACCTGTTTATTATAAACGTGTGACTAACTGCATGCATGGCGCGGCCGCCCTTACCCCAATGATTCTCTTTAGTAACTCCAGATAACCTAATGTTTGGGCTGTGTTTTCTTTTGTTTTGTATTTCGTATATGGTGTTAACAGCTTGAGAATTTTGTTTATAAAACTTTTCTTCTTTGTCGTTCAAAAACTTTCCAGTATACATTCTTTCAAGTCCGCCGAAAATCTTGAACATATCACGAGGCGTTTGTTGGTTTCCTCCTTTTGACCTTCTTCCCCACAAAAATCCAGAGTTCTTAACGTCAAACACATCAACTACACCAGTGGCTTTATCATCGCCAGGCATAACTTTTCCTAGGCCCCTACGTCTATGAGGGTCCAAGCCAGAGCCGGGGCGGAACGTGCCCGATATGCCTCTGTTAACCGCATTAGAGCCTCTTCCGTCGGGTCCTCTATATGCCTTTTTAGAATAGGTCAAAAGGTCGTGCACTTCGTTTTTAGTTAGCGCGCTTTTTGTGCCCTTGTACTTTATAAGTTGTATAAGTCCCAGTACGGTTTTTGGCGAAGATGCGCCATAAAATCTTCTTGTGTGGTTCCATACAATTCTTGGCTCAGGGTCTTCTAAGCGACCCAAAGCATAACCAATTTTAGCGCCATACATTTGTTGAATATCGCCTAAACCAAGCTTCATCAACTCTTTAAACATTCTGCTTATCTTTACACTATGGTTGCCTCTGCCGCGTCTTATGGCTGAAAGTTTTGACCTGACTGATGATACTGTTGCCGGACCAGCAGTTGTGGCCACAGTTGTTGAAGTGATATTTGATTGGTCTGGTTTTGGCAACTCTCCGGCTTTTTTTGCTTTCTTATAGTCACTCATAGTCATTGAGTTATCTGGAAAATGACACCTTATATGATAATGGTCATTGTGACCTTTCTTCTTTTTTGTTCTTATTGCTGGAAAAGCAGCTAATAGTTTCGAAGAAGACAAGTTTAGCTTTGGCTCAAACCCTGACTTATTTAACTTATCTGCTGCATCTCTCATATGTTGAATCATGCCCGGCTCAATTAATACCGCTTCCACATCCGGAGATGACAAAATAGCATGTAAAAACACACAGTTTCGTTTCATATCAAACGATGGCTTCATTTTGTTTGTCTTAATGTTAATTCCGTCTGTGTATCCGCTAGTGCCACGAGCATTAGCTTGATAAAAACTAACATCACATTCTAAGCCGCTCATATGGCCCCAGTGACCCATTGCTCCGCCGCCTTGCTTTGATACAGACCATAAAGTAGCCAAGCCCTTATCGCTTGGGTCAACCTTGTGAACGGCTGCAGCTGCGGCAACAAGCACGTCTAAAAGCACTGGATTTCCCCATTGCTTCGGATGACCAGAACTGGCTGCTATGCCAGGTGCAGAATTTATACTTGATCGAAAATTAACACCGTTTATTAAATACGCGTCGTCGCTAGTATCTTTCAGGCTAGCCCCTTTGCCGTGGCCGTGATAATTAGGCTTTAAAGCGCGATGCGGTTCTTTGCCAGGTCTTGATGCCTTAATAGATATGGTAGCACCAGGAGAAAAGCTGCCAATTGATGTTGCGCCGCCCGAATTGTCGACAGATGTAGAGTCCCCAGAGGAAACGTTGGTTCCTCCTCCTCCGCCCGAGTACCCTGATGGTTTTGGTCTTTTATCTATCAGTTTAAGCTCGGTCATTTTGCCTTCCGTTTCATCACCCACACAACCATCACATTCAATTCCAGTTTGCGATTGAAATCTCATAATTGCTTTTTGTGTTTCTAAACTACACTGCCCATCTACTTTTATAGATGAACCAGAAGCACTAGCAAAATATTTATTTAATGCTTGTTGTATATCTTTTATTTGAAGAGTGGTTTCTGAACTGTCTAAGCAACTGCACGTTGTTTTTATCTTGCAAGAAGGGGATACCTTTTTTTCTACTTTTTCCGCTTCTTTTTCTGTTGTAGCTGGTGCGCCGGCGAGTTTTTCTGCCTGCTTTATCACATCATCATAGAATGAGGTTACAGACGGTTCTTTACCTGGAGCATATGGTACTTGTATTTTTGGGTCTTTCTTTTTAAGCTTACCTGTGTGTTTTTGATAGTTTTTTCCGCCGATTGGATTGGATTTCTCTTCTTCCGGGTCTGGCTTCTTTTTTTTCTTGCTAGGCGATATTTTAGTCACTGCATCAACAAAAAAATTAGCCATGTCAGTTTGTGAAGGGCCAACACCCGGTAAGGGGAACCCTTCTTTCAAAATCTTTTTCCAGTTTTTTACTAATTTGTCATTATCCATAATGTTTGTTCCAAAAATAAAGGTAATCAATATAAATAGTTTCATACATTTTGTAATTAGTTTTGTTTTATAATATTAATTATAGAAGGTCATCCGCAGCCTTTATATCTGCCCAGCTTGGGCCGCCGGGCCCAGAATTATACCCTCGCACCCGGGTAATGTCTCCATCAAACATGTTTCGACGGACATTCAACTGTCCCATTAACCACTTGTTTAAGCATGCGTCGTCTAACCAGGCTAAATTAGGTATTTGTGGCTTATCCAGAGCGGCAAGTTTTTTGTTTAATTCTACTATGTATTCACCTATGTCACCATATTTACTAAAGTTTGACAACTCGCCGCTTAATATTGCTTGCATTTGATGATTCGGGTCTGTTCTAGCTTTTTTTAATAATCCGTTTGAATTAATTGGTTTGCCTATTGTGTTACCATCTAAACGGGTGCCGATGAATCCTAGTTCTGAATTTCTTGCCATATATTTTCCTGCACCATCAGCGACAGATGCATCTGCTAATTTTTCGCCGGACTGGGCAATGTCTGGGTGGTTTCTTAATTTTTGCAGTCGACCACTGGGTGTTTTCCAATTCTCTACTGGGCCGGCCGGCACAAACCTGTTATGCATTACGTCGTATGATTTTCCAGATGACCTATAAAAAGGCATAGGACCATTGGATGTCGACATAACTATATACACCAGGGATTTATCAGCTGACGAGTACACACCGATTGGAGTGGACGCTTTAGCGGCTTCGAAGGCTTTTGCCCCTCTAACTACTTTCGCAGCTCCATAAGTAGCATGCAAAGCTTCTAATTGCTGTCGTGTTAAACCATAGGCTTTAGGGTCCTCAATGGGGTCGATTGCGCGTCCCCTAGGGGCATTTGGGTTGGGCGAGTCAGCAAATTGAAATGGAAAACATTGCTCACCAACATCTTCACTTACTACTTTCATCCTTCCTGATTCTAAAGTAATTCCAAAAGAATTTGATTCTGCTACTTTTTTCTTGATACAAAAACTTTTACCGTCTTTGCTTTTATATTTTGTAAATAAAGCTTCGTTTTGTTTCTCTATCTTAACAACAACATCAATATCATCCGCCTGTTTGACTATTACTTGCTTTTTTGCATTTGGGAGTTTCGGGTCTTTAGCAATCTTCCTTATCTGACCACTGGCTTTTTCAGCATTTTTGATAATTTGTGGTCTTGTAATTCTTGATGTTTTTGCTACACCCCTCACTGTTGCGCCGGCTGCTTTTGATGGAGAGGGTATAAACGGTATTAAACCAAGGGCATTCAGAGCGACCATACCGACGGCTTTGGCGCCGTCATATCCTGATTTTGCGTTTTTTAAATCTGATAAGCTAGATTTAAATGCATCCCAGTTTGTTTCGTAGTCTCCAGCCAAGTCTCCGCTAGAATATCCCCATGGGCCACGAGGGTCGAGCATTGAAATAACAATGTTATTGATTATGCTTCTCTTATTGAATGGACTAGCATCGTAAATCTCTTGCTCTATTTTGTTTCTTTTTTGCTTCGGCGCCAGTCTCATTTGCCTATCAAATCTTGCGATGTTTGTTGGCCTCTTTACATATGCACGTCCTTGTTCAACTCTTTTGTCTTCATAATATGCAGCTTTCCAAACTTGCTTATACAAGCTTGAAAATGCTTTCAATGCTGGGTGTGGTGGAGTTGGTTTTTCTGATTGCATAATCACAAATTGTCTTTCTGATTCTGCTGTTTTGCTATCACCGTATATTGTTCCTATGGGGTACCCATTTGCATCTTCTTCAGTTGATGCGAACACATATAAAATCTCTGTTGCTATTTTTATATCTTTTTTTGCTTCTTCTGTTTGGAACCAGTTCCATTGTCTTTTTCTGAGTCCTGATAAAAAGTTTTTTAAAAAGTTTATGCGTTGCTTAGATGCAGCCTCAGTTTTTCCGATATATATCCTGGGTATTTGATTTTCTGTTAAAAACTTTTTCCAAGATTCAAATAATGTTTTCATATCAATAAATAGTATCTATATACTAAAACTCTCTCCGCAACCACAAGTTCGCTTCGCATTTGGATTAACAAACTTAAAACCTGATTGGTTCAACTCATCAACAAAATCTATTACTGTTCCCATAAGATATAAATAGCTTTTTGCATCAACATAAATTTTAACACCGTGGCTTTCTAAAATTCTGTCACTTTCTTTTGGATTGTCAAATTTTAATCTATAGGTAAAGCCAGAACAGCCACCACCTTGCACACCAGCTCGTATTCCAGTTTCTTCTTTTTCAGTAAGAAGTGTCTTTATTTTGTTTGCGGCAAATTCAGTTAATGTTATCATTTTTTTTTCTATAGTCTTCAATTGCTGATTTTATAGCATCCTCTGCTAAAACTGAGCAGTGTATTTTTACAGGCGGGAGCGATAATTCATTTGCAATATCCACATTCTTTATTTTTTGTGCTTCGTCAAGGGTGCGACCTTTTATCCATTCTGTCACAAGAGAGGATGAAGCTATTGCGGATCCGCAGCCATATGTTTTAAATTTTGCATCTTGTATAATTCCATTTTCATCCACTTTGATTTGCAGCTTCATAACATCACCGCAAGCAGGGGCGCCTACAATAGCTGTCCCAACATCTTTACTTTCTTTATCTAGGGAACCTACGTTTCTAGGGTTTTCAAAGTGGTCTATTACTTTTTTTGAATATGTCATGATTTTTTTTCAAATTTATTTTTATCTTGCCATTTATGAGACTCTTTGTCAATTTTTATTGGGCCGCCTTTAGCCCAGGTGTGGCAAGAGCGCGCTGAGTGACATTTAAAGTGGTGCATCCAACAATATCCAAGTTGGCCGTCTTTATCAAAAGTATCTCCAGGTAAGCATTCCTTCATTCTTGGTGATATATCAAAAGCTACACAATTGCCACAGTTAGACTTCTTAGCAGCTTTTTCACTAGTTTTCCAATACTTGCCTATCTTTTTCCAATAATCTCCAGGTTCATCTACGTTTAACGGCCCGTAATTGTATTCTTTTATTGTTGCATCTCTGTTTTTGGTGTTAAGGGCAAGGTCTTTTGTTGCCGGAGGGCATATATAATCTTTTACAGATTTTGCAGCTTTAATTATCCTTATGATTATTTTGCGCATATTCTAAGTAGTCTCTAAAATAAGAAAAATTGGTGGAGGTGGCGGGAGTCGAACCCGCGTCCAGAACATCTCAAATAATACGTCGTTCACAAGGTTAGTCTTGTTCTAGCACAAGACAGCTATTAAGTAGCAAATATATAGTTATATAAATTAACAAATCCAGATGTTCGGTTAAGAAGGTATCTGGAAAACCTCCTCAAGAATTATGCGGCAAGCGCAAAATCCTCGAAAATTTCAACGTCATCGTTTGCGTTTATAGTTTTGAGTGTTTTTACTGTGACCTCACTCACACAGCCTTGCACGTATTATTATCCTTACCCTGTCGAAACCTGGTCACCCCCCTAGAGTTGTTTTTTGTTTTGTAGCTCTGCTAGCTTGTCAATGACTTTGCGAAAATGAGCTTCTCTATCACTTAACAATTTTTCTATCTGTCCTTTTTCGGCAGTAATTGCAGGCTCTTCCGGAACACTTAAAGTTTTGCTAAGTATACTGTCTAGAAACCTTACTCTTTTAGCCATTTTGTCTGAGTGCTTTCCGAGAATTCTAACAAGATTTCGTACTTCGTCTTCTGCAGACGAAGCGGCCAATTCGCCTCCTAGAAATTGTCCTACATTGAATTCTTTTACTAATTTTCTCCAATTTTCCATTATAAGTTTCATATTATTCTCCTTACTCTGTCGAAATCTGGTCAGCCCCTTAGCTGCAGCACTTACAAGTACAACAAGAA
>CETC01158503.1_pt1 | contig 63346 bp, 121 predicted proteins | sample 326911 | NCBI WGS metagenome assembly CETC01 (sample SAMEA2622694, study PRJEB7988) | marine metagenome | isolation source: saline water (ENVO:00002010), including | reverse complement strand
CAACACTCCCTGTAGCAGCCGTTAAACCCTGCTCCATGGCGATGAAGCTCTGGTAAGCCATTACCGATTGAGCAGCAGCGAAACCACCAGCCAGAGCACCAAGACCAACGTCAGAGTGAAGGGCAGAGATGATACCGTGAGTACCCTTCTGTCTTGGATCAGCACCACCCGCATACGGACCAGTTCTAGCCTGTCCTGTTCTACCAGCACCAGCAGTTGCGGTCTGCGCGGACTGAATGCGTCGATATTCACGGTAAATACCTTCAAGAATCCGTCTGCGTTCTTCAAGGGTGATGTTACCTGCCCTGTATTGCCTATTCACGTAAGAAGCGTTTGTACGCAATTCTTTCAACTGGAAGTTGCGCTTATCAAACATCTTCTCAACACGAAGAAGTTGTTGCTTATTCTTATTATATGCGGCTGTTTCAATCTTGCTGATTTGTTGTGTTACACGCTTCCTTGCTTCACCATATTCTTCAGCGGAAATCCTATTCTGAAACATTGCCCCATCAAGACGCCTCAAATCCTTTCTCATCTGCTCAAGTGAAGGTCTTACCTTTGAGTAGTTGGATTTGATTTCCTTAAATAATGCGCTCTGCTTCTTTCTGGTCCTGTCAGTAGCACCAGAGATACCTTCCTTAGAATCAATCTTTTTCTTTACAGATTTAAGATCATTCTCGAATGCCTTCAACCCGGTTCTATCAACTTTAAAACCGAGGGATGCAAACAATTTTGCAATTGGACTTTCTGCCATAATTATTACCTACCATTTAGTTTGTTTTGCTGTTCGGCATCCTTATGTGCAGCAGATTCTAGGTCTGTTTCAATATCAATAATCTCTATTAGATCGTAAGCATCTTCAACCGAATAATCACGATCTAACTCAATCAAAGATGCCTTACCCTTTGAAACAATCAGGTATATCTCTGGTTCTATCTGCGAATTCTCTTCGTAATTTCTCCAAACATTCATTGAATGCCGTTGAGCATTCTGAGAGGAACTATTACCCTCCCCGGCAGATTCGTTTACTTGTCCTCGTCTGTACCGGGGAGTTCGGAAAAAATGTCTGCGAAGTTGAATTCAATGATTTCCCAGAGAAGCCGAAACAGTGTGCTGTAGTTTCTACTAAAATACTTATCGTAATCTACAGCATATTTATTTACAGTAGTTTCAGAAAGAAGTTCTTCAATAGTTTTATCGTCTAGTTCATCCAGATTTTCCGCTACAACAGACAAAACATCAGCGAATGTTACATTCTCTTGACCACTGTACATTGTCCCGAGAGCAGGAAGAACGATTTTAGCAACTTTCTTGCCAAGTTTAATCCCCTTCCTGGCACCAAACGAAGTAATGATAAAAGTATCGCCGTTGATCTCTACAGTCTTCTGTTCACGCATATTACACCCCACTTATTTTAAAAATTTTCCGTATAGATTGATCTTGGAAGGGTAATCCTTCAAGTACTCCTCCAAAGTTTTTTCTAATTTATCCCTATTATCTTCTTTGTACATAGGGATAAGATTTCCCAAAGAATTAATTTCTCTAACACTTGTTATTCCAAACTCTTCCATTCTAGAGATTGGTGTTGCATGGTCAATTTCCCAAACTTCTCCGTAGTTATCCCACGACATTCCATCTAAAAAATTATCCTCCAAGTGTTCTCTAAGCATATCTCGATCATACCCAAGTAACTCACAGGTGGGACTATTTTTACTTACACCTAACTCATTCAACGCCCTTCTGAGCATTGACCTGCTAATACGCCTGATTCGATAATTTACATCGTGATTGTAACGATGTTTGTAGATTTCTCTGGCACGTTTCCTTTTTTGTGGTTTGTAGCTCTCCACCTTGTCCCGATTATTTTCACGCCACTTCTTAAAATAGTCAGGATTCCTCTCTCTCCATTCTTTCCTAATTTTAAGCATTGAGTCTCTGTTTCTCTGATAATACTCGGCCCGGCTTTCTTTAGAATAATTATTTTCACAGACCGAGCACTTACCAGTTGTTGTTCTCCTTTTAGCGATGTGACCATGTTTACATGATACTCCCGTGTAATACCATTTCGAGTTCACGGCTTTCGCCTCTTTGCGGGAATTAGGCAGATTGTCATATTGTTCCATTCCGTTCTCCTTTTGATGTGGAATTCCATCTTACCACAAAACAATGAAACAAGTCAAGTATGATTAAAAAATATTTAGATTATCCAGAATGTCAAAGGGACTTCTTTCGTTACCACCAACTTCATATGTTGTAATGAATTCAAAGTTGATAGTCCATTCCCGAGGTGTTGTCGATGCAGCACCGTAGGAAAGATTTGGTGTGGACGCAAGATAAGCATTACCAAATTGAAGAGAAGTCTGACCTCCAACATCACGAATAGTCAGAAGAAGATGACCCGTCTGATTAACGTCATCCTGATATGCAAGTTCACTCAAAAGATCATTCTGATTGGATGTTTGCATCAGGGAGAATGTAACACTACCAGAACGATCCCTTGTTCTAACCCGAGTATGTTTACCCCTAATTCCTCTCACCTGCATGAAGTTGGGACTGTTCTTATTGATATTTATAAATGTCCCATTCGCAAAATCAGTAATGAGATAATCATTGATACTGAATACAATATCTTTAGGGGAGAATGTTGCTAGTTTCATATTAGATCACCCCAAGATTATTTCCGAATTGAGAAAGGAGAGAGGCAAGCTGTGCAATCTGAACTTCACCTTCAGATGTACCCACACCGTTACCACCGATACCGAAGACCATTTCAGTACATTTTATTGACCAAGTTCGGTCTTGGTGGGTATTGGAGTAGGAAGCACTAGGGGGAGATTCAATCCAACAGGAGGCAGCAAAAAAGATTGAGTTTCCTGATGAATCTTTGACGAATACCGGGAAGGCTGCTGATCGTGTCACATCATCAATCGCAGAAAGGGCATTCAGAACAGTATTGGAAGGACTAGTTTGTGAAAGAGTGATTTCCAACGTGTAAGTTGCATCAGAGATGTGTGTTCGTTCAACACCACCCGTAGCACCCTTTTGCGTGGAATATAGCGCAGCATCTTTTGTTATACTTACGATTGACCCAGGTGAGAAACCTGCAATCTCATAAAGAGAAGCAATAGACACTGTTACTTCAGAGGGTGCATATGTCTGAGGTAACATTAGCGTAACCTCCTTTGTTCAAAAGTAAGGGCGGCGTTGCACCGCCCAAACATATCAGCCGATGTTACTGAGGCTGCCATTGTGCATCAATATTCCCACCAAGAGCTTCATAATTGCTCGCCTCATCAGGAGTGAATCTGCTATTGCCCCCGATTACATATTGCGGCTTCGGAAGATGAATAGCCCATTCACGACCTTCCAGAGTACCACCACCAGAGAAACTAACAGTAGGTTCTGTACCGATATAAGCGCAACGCTCACTCAGAAGAGTAGTACCGGAAGAATCTTTGACGAGAATATTGAAAGTACCATCAAACGTCTGACGATCAAGTTGAAGTAGACGATGAAGGATATCATTGGAATGAGAGGTTTGAGAAAGGGAAACAGTCATATTGAACGCACTAACAGGGTTCATCACACGGTAGGCTTCACCACGAGCACCATAAGACGGGGTAACTCGCTCAGCGAACGGTTCAATAGAAACAAATGTCCCTTCAACAAAGCCGGTGAGCACATGAGTCATTTCATCATTGGAAATGATAACGTCAAGTGCATCAGGCGAAAAAGTACCAACGCAAGACATAATGTTTAACTCCTAAATATTTGGAAGAGAGGTTTGGTGGCCCAATCAAGGACCACCTTATCTGGTTTAAATAGTGACGCGACCTTGAATACCAACAAAGTGTACAGCGCCAGCAAGAACACCAGTAAACTGAAACCCTTCTGCCACACGATTAGCACGCAGGTTAGGATCAAGAGTACGCGGGTTCGGGACAGTAACAGTAAAGCTGTCAAGACCACCAACAGCAACACCTTCCTGAAGAACTTCACGCATCCGAGATTCAATAATTGCGAAACCAGCAGCAGTATAAGGAATCTTCTCAGCGTTAAACAGGGTCAGAGCAATACGCTCACGCATCCGAGCCTCAACCCAATCTGCGAAACGAATCACATCAAGGAATTCAGCATTAGTCATGCGACCTTCACGCAGGATATTCCGACCACCAACACGCTCGTAAGTGTTGTAACCTTTACCGTAATCAAACTGAGTACCTTTCAGGGTAAGAGACTGAGTGGTAGACAGGTTTGAAACAGTAACGCCAGAAACAGTCTTGAACTTCCAAGTAGTGCTACCGGGGTCTTTCGGTGCCTGAAGACCAACAAATGCAGCTTCAGGATATTCGGTCGGGTCTTCAGCGTAGATAACCATTGTACGAGCAGCATCTTTCGCTTGCAGAACACTACCGATATCACCAGTCTCTTGAGCGTCCAGAGCATCACTACCATTATAGGAAGTAATGTACACACGATTCTCAGCTTCGACCACATCAGACAATGCTTCAATGTCAGAAGCGGAGTGAGAATACATGGTCACAAAGTAGAAGTCATCATCGGCATCTTTGATGTTGCCATAAGAATCAACGATAGATTCAGTATTCTCAGTATCAGTGATTTCAGCACTGTTAGAATAAGTGAAGTCATTCGGGTCTTGGGGAATAACTTGGAAAGTACCATCACTGTTATCAATAAAAGTACCGGCTGCACCAGCATTGGTAAACTCTGCTTCCAGAAGATCAACGATGGACTGAGCAGTAGCACCAGTACCAGAAGTAACGGAAACCAGAGTATCATCAATGGTGATGCTGTAGACTGTAGAATCAATTACTGTACCGATTTCAAAATCAACAGAGGAAGTACCAGTCTTATGATTACCGATCTTCATGAAAGTCGGTGAAATCTGTTGACCGAATACACGCAAGGCTGCGATATATTCAGGGTCGGTATCAGAGAAGTCTTCCAGAACGGCATCAGCACTAGTATAAGTACGGACATATTCGTTGTCAGAGAAGACACCAGTGGTACTACCAATAAAGAGGGGAGTACCGAAACCTTGACGAGTAACACCGCGAGTTTCACGCGAAATGTTAATCTCGATAATTTCTTTAAGGTCTGCCATGTATTTGCTCCATTAGGTTAGGATTTGGGTTTAAGGAGAATAATCACTTGCTGAAACTGTTTCATCTTCTGTAAGGATAACATTGCCATCGAGGTCAACATATTCACCCTCATAAGAAACAGTATCAAACCAGTCAACATCACGGACGAATTCATATCCGACCAGCATGTTAATGTCAAAAGAAGCCTTTTGGATATAACCAGTATCCCTTAGTTCAGGCAACCTTCGAACATTTGTAATATCAAGAATACTGATACAATTAAATGTATAAAGTTCTTCTTGGGTTGATTTTAGTTGTAATACTGATTGTGCTTCAAAAGCATTATCATAACAACTATCACCATAGAAACGCAGGGTAGCGGTTATGTAATAATCTTGCTGGATTCGTTCTTTGAAATCCGCACCTGACTTGTAACTATTGTACTTGTTTCGATTAACCTTGTTGAATGTCAATAGACCAAATACGCCATAATCACCAGTTGGTTCAGGACCACCTTGATGCTCTAGAATGACTGGAATGTTGAAGTAATCATTCATTGTGACCAGGATGGCATCTTCAATGTTCTGTAGAAACATTAGCTAGTACCTCCTGCACCCTGCTCTTCTCGAACAATTCCAGAAAGAGATCGTTGAATAAAACCTTGACTTAAACCTAGAATCTTAGCAACTTGCCTTTTTGAAAAACTACTATTTAGATACAGGTTTAATGCTTCTGTTCTTTTCTCATTAATAAGACCTGATTTATCATTCAGGTGAGGGCAGACATAATCAAAAATCCCATTCCCATGAAGAATCCATTGTCGAATTGTCCCAGAATGAAAAGTTGAGAATTCTCCCATTTCTGAAATTTGAACACTATCAAGCCCCCGATAATGATAAAGCAACTTCGCCTGCTTCACTAACTCTGGATCAGCCCAACCGTGTTCGTCTGTCATGCGTGAGCGATACTGGTTTACCCTTTCTCCACTCCAAACATCACGAATGCTAACTGATTCTCCATTTTCAATTTTGAAATTAGTAAGAGTTCCACCATCACATTTTCTACCATGAAGATGAATCAAACGTAGTTCTTCTTCTAAACAATCTTGTTCTGAAGTCGTAGTGTACTCAATACTAACAGAAATCTTGTCACCAGAATGCAGAATCTTATTTATTTTATAAAACTTATAAGGGTTACTTTTTCTGCTGGACTCTTCACAATGGTCATAGAAATGATGACGCCACCTGTCACCCTTACCTTTCCCCACATAAAATGGAACACCATTATGAGAAAGAACATAAACATAGTAAAGACCCCGCAAGTCTTTATCTGAGAAATTCTTTTCAACTTTATCTTCTACACTCATGATGTTCCCCCAGCGCCTTGTTCCTCTCTGACGCAGATATACTCATTGTGGTTGAGAGGACCCATATGGTAGGATTTCTTACGATGAACCTCGAACAAGAAACCATCAATCAATACCTTGTCTGGTGTCCGGTCAGTGTATTCTTGAAGTGTAATCAGTTCAGCATTTGACAGAAACAACCTCACATCTTTTGATCGGAATGCTTCATCCAACATGACAATTTCATCAGCGCCAGAAGGTTGATCGTGTCCGATGACTTCGAAGGCAGGTTCTTCTGCACCTTCTACCCAACGACCATTCACATAACTACCAGCCGTAACCCTGGTGACTGTATACTTTCTTCGCCCCACAAGAGCAAGGGGCATATTTGAGATTCGAGCCATTTACACCCCTCCCTTATGTGATTTGATATTCAACATTCTGTACAAGTTCACCAGTCCAGACATAAGGCATAGCATGACCTTTGATTGCCTTCGTCACCTTCGAGTTCTGTCTATTCATCGAACCATCCGAGAACCAGCTAACCATCGTATCAGTATACAATGCTTTAAGGTATTCACCGGACGCTTTATGAACATTGTAAGGATTACCCATGCCGTACACTAGACGCTGCATTTCATCCTTAATTTCATACTCAAATGCTTTGTGTGAAGTAATCAATCCAGCAATCATATCACGGAATGCTGGTCTTGGGGGAATCTTGTCAGTACCATCCTCAAGCATCCAAGCAAGTTCAGCGTAAGACATTTCAGCAGTAGAATGTTCACCACTAAGGAAACCCCACTCAACATGTTTGGATTCCAGCTTGGTCAAATCCTTTTCAAGATCACGCAGACCGCTTAAATCCAATACAGCTTTCATAGGTCACTTTCCCAGTTACCAAAGAATCCATCATTACTGTCAGGAAATACACGACCATGACGGAAGTGATATTGGTCAATACTGTCATCTTTCCGGTTGCGATCAATGTCACCTTTATCTACACCACCGAAATAAGGTTTAGCCGGAGAGTTACGACGAATCTCATTCTCAAGTTCACCGATGGCAAGTTTCAGTGATTCAGCAGAAGGACCATAGACTTCAACTTGACCAGCACGTTCCCTTGAAGGACCACGAAAGATTTCTTGAAGACGTTGACGTAGAATCTTCAATGCAACCTTGTTCAGATCATTTTCTGTAGGTGTCCCCTGAATCTGGTTGATAAAGTAGTTCAACTCTTCATCTTGGTACAAGGCATATTCTTCTACCTTGTCATTCAGTTTAAATCGGAGATATTGCAGGGGAACAGTCAAATCTCCTGTATATGTAAAACTCATTCAATATCTCCTGTGATTAAGGTGTGATAATTAATGATTCAGCAAGTGTAAGATCATCACCACGAAGATTTTCTTCAATGTAGATTGCACCATGGAATTCACCCTCAGCTTCCCATCCATCAGAATCATAACCTAACAGATAAGCACCGTTAGTAATGAATGTACCACTCAGTTGCAATCTTTGGAAAGTAATCTTGTTGTGGTTTTCCAGCACAGACCAGTTACCATCACGAGTGGTTGGTACAGCAAATACCGGAACCATGGAACCGCCGTCCTTCACTCGTAAGTCTTCGTAAGTAGCATTCGCATTAATGGTCGTACTAGATGATCCTTCAAGTGATACGAACAGGAACGATGTATTTGCATCTTGAGCACCAAGAAGAATACTATTGTCCGTCCCTTGTTCAGTAAAACCAAGGATATATGTTGCTGTAGAACCTGTAATAGCATTAGGTGGTATATTCATGCGGGCAGTACCGCCAACAGGAAATTGCAAGTAATCCCTACCATTCACCCGCCTATAGATCGGACGACGGGAATTATCAGGTTGTGTCGCATGATTACCATTTGGTGAAATATCACGCATGAATCCTACAGGCTGGTTATCCATTGTCACAGGGATTGTGGCAGCAGCATCCTGATAAAGATTCTGTTGACCTAACACATACGGTTTCGGAATGTAGGCAAACCCTTCTGGATTCTTTCGTGTAACAACAGCAAGATCATCATAGAGTGACTTAACAAAACACATGAATGAAATGTCAGTTGCATTCTCTACAACAATCCTTGCGGTTGAACCTGGGAAAAGTTGAATACCAAACGATCCAGTAGTGGTGAATGTCAATTCTGGATAAGACACCCATTGTTCATTAGGCATCCGAACCTGAACCTTAACATTACCACTACCGAAGTCGCCCCATACATAGAGCCTAATGGTTTCTTCTTCCGATGTGATAGGTCCAATTACATTACTTGTGACATTGGAAACATTAGACTCAGAGATTTGCATGGTTTATATCTCCATTTCAACTTGCATAGGCTCAAGACCAAGTTGTGCAATATGATCCTGAGCAGACTCCAACCGATCACCAAGTATTACCGCAATCTTATCTGGCGATGCTTCACCTTGATTGATTGACAGTAATACTTGTGCGCGGGTTGCTGCTTCCAAATCCATATTGGGAGAATGATTTGGGGCAGTTAATGGTTGTCCAGCCATCTGCGCAAAGATTGGTTTTGCGACAGTAGAGGCGACTGCGTACAGGTTGCCGCTGGCGTCCTGGTAGTGGGCCGTGCCGAAGGTCTGGTCGTCGGCACTGGATTCCCCGAGACATAGGGCGATCTGGTTGGCGTCGGGGATATGGGATTCGGGGACGGCGATGGTTGCTCTTTGCTGATAGTCGGTGGTCATAGCGTGACTCCTGCGAGTTTGGCGAGGTAGGCTTCCGTGTCCGATAACACGCTCGAACCGAAACCGCCTTCCCTGTAAGCGATCCCGTATATGTTATTGGTAAAGTTGATACTCTTAGTACCACCTGTCGCGCCGATCACCAGTCCGTCCAGCGCAGCCGATCCGACGGAGCCGTCTGACTGGACGCCATCCACGCGCAGATATGACTCGCCGGTATTAGCTAATGCTGTAGCAACGGCATTAGTATTCAGCACATATCCACTGTTAGCGATGCCACCGGTACCAACATAGAAACGTAGCCCAGAAACTGTGGCAATAGAGCCGTCATTATTACCTGTTGCCCCGTCCAGCAAGAACCTTGTGCCCGACGGCTCATTGAACGCTATCGACAATCCGTAGGGTTGCGGTAGAAAGAGGGATGCCGCGATCATGTAATCATCTACCCCATCACCTTCCAACCAATGCCGCACTCCATCCGTGCGATACAGCGGGCGGGCGGCGCTAGTGGACTGGCTGGCGTGGTTGTCATTGCCGCTCACATCCAGCATCAACCCCGCCGGGTCACCGTCCGCCACTACCGGCACCGTCCCGGCAGCATCCTGATAGAGCACCTGCTGGCCGAGCACCTGGGGCTTCGGGATGTACATGGCCCCGGCCTCGCCGTTGCCGAACAAAGCTTCAATCAACGGTTCTAGTTCACCGTAAAGAGCACCACCATGATAAACGGCATTCAATGCTTTTGCGAGTGGTGAATAAGCTGGTCTTGAAACACTTCCTGTAATCATTTATTCATCCCCACATTAATCTGTAACATAATAACTAACATCTGTCGCACCAATTACAATCAACCGGACGTTTGCACCAGAAAATACTTTAACCGTTTGTGCAGCCGGTGATGTAAATAGAAGTTCAGGAAAAGCAGTCCATGTACCATCAGGCATTTGGATTTCAACCTGAATCTCACCGCTACCAAAAGTACCCCAAAGATATAAGCGAACTTCTTCGCCACCACCTGAACCAATGGGGCCTAATACTGAGCTTGTTTCACTTGTGACATTATATCCTGAAATAGCCATTAATGACCCCTTGATTCTTTATCAGTTATCAACAAATACATTCACGGAAGTTGTATCAGTTACAACAACACGAACAACTGCACCATTAAAGAGTGATATTTCCTGTGCGGTATTACCTGTGAATGTGAGGTCAGGAAAACTTACCCAACTATCATCGGGCATCCTGACTTCAATCTTTACGTCTCCACCACCAAAATCACCCCACACGAGAAATTTAATACTCGGAGGATAATAGTCGGTGGATGCTCGCTTACCAATTGGTCCGATGGCAGAACTAGTGTAGCTGCTCTGACCTGTTACATACAAAAGTGACATTGTTAATCATTCTCCCTATTGACTTTCATCATAACCGGGATATTGTGTAAATCCGGGTTCTCTAACTTGGAATGGGTTATGCATATCTTAATTACCGTTAGGTGCAATCGGACCCTCATACACACTCAAGAAGTACAATACTTCACCAGAAACAGAACCATTGTTTATAAATCTAGCCAAGATGGTTGCGTTTGGAGGAATGATCTTCTCGAAACCACTCGACGCAAAGGCACCAACTGTTCTGTTACCCGAACCTTCCTGACAAGGTATCCATTGCCCTTCGTTTCCAAAAGTCAGTCATAACTGTTTCCTTTACATAATAAAAAAGGCAAGCGGTCGTGGGGGAACCATTGCTTGCCAGAAACTAGTAAGACCCCACATTTTAGAAATTAAATATCGGTAGGCTCATCAGTGTGAGATGTTTGAGGTGAAGGTGTTGCGGGCTTCTTCTTTTTACGACCACGTTTACTAGAAGTAGAAGTGGTGGGGGTAGTAGAAGAAGTTTCAGTTTTTGCAGAAGTAGATGTACTAAATTCTTCTTTCTTGGCTGGTGTCGAAACCTCTGAAACAGTTTCTTCTTGCTTAATTCGTCCTGCTACAAAGTGACGAAAAAGAGCTTTTGTCTTACCAACTTTAGTACGGGGAGCGTAAACGTCACCTTCGACATATTTACGCCCACCCTCATGAAAAGTTTTGGTAACACGGAACTGTTTAGAGGGATCAAAGTTCTTATGTAGAGCCATTTAATCCCTCCTTATTTATCAGCTAGAAGAAATAACTGAATGCCAGTAGGTGCCGAGAGTATCGGACACAACTTTCATGTCGTAAGAAGTAGCAACCTCAAGGTAAGTACCACCACCTTCACGCATAGTACGCTCTTCACGACGAACAGCAGTACCACCAAAGCCAGACAGGTAGTTCCAGCTAAAGATATAGCCGGGAGAAGCTGTCATCAGGCCGGGGCTGGACGGACGATACGCCAGGAACGCTTCGTTCTGGAAGATGTAGCTCGGAGTAGCAGCAGCACCTTCGTTGGCGGTATTCTCGACGGCATCCAGAACCACAACGCTGTCCACTTCGAACAGGGCGGCAAGGTGCTGACGAGACAGACGAGCCGGTTCACTACCAGCGATGTAGATGATACGCTCGATCAGAGCAGGATGCTCGACCAGAACGCTAAACACATCACGAGAGATAGCGAAGATGTTCGGACGCTGACCATAGTTGGCAACAGCCAGAGCATCAGCGGAAGCACGAACGTCACCAATCGGATCAGAGTTGGTGTAGTCGTCCCACTGAATAAACTGAGCGCCAGTCGGGTTGGAAGCAACACCTTGCTTGTCCACAGCCCAAACACCAGTCTTCATGTAGTTGGACTTGAACTGCTTCTCACGATGGATCAGAGCGTGTTGGGTCAGCATCATTGTGCTGTCACGCAGAAGATCAAACGGAGCAGTGGCGTTAGCCATAGCAGCCGGACCAATGATGGTAGCTTCTTTGTAAGTCTCGCAGAAGTAAGAGTCTTCCCCTTTACCCCAGCCAGCCAGCGGAGCCGGAGAACCGTCAGCGGTAGCACGCATTTCGGTCTTGTTGAAGTCACCGCTGTTGTAAGTGACATACTTGCCAGCTTGCAGGTTAACGGGTACAGTCGGGAACATCTGACCAGCAACAAACACGCTCGGATCATTCAGTTGCAGAATCGAGATGTTAGTGAGGCGCTGGTCCGCATCAAGAATTTGATACTGAGTCGGTTGAGAAATAGGCATATCTATTAGCTCCTAATTAAATTAATAAGATGGATTAACTAGCGGCGTAGCTATCAGCACCGTAGAAGTACATGGTGAAGATTTCGCCTTGAGCGCCAGCTTCAGTGATTGCCTTACCAACCACGATATCGGAAGTGGTAGCAGTAACGAATTGACCGTTAGCATCCACAGCAATTTCATCACCAGCAGTAACGGAATCACCGGCAGAAGCCTTGGTGACACCCTTCAGGACCAGACGAACGGAAATGCCAGCGGGCGCATCAGTATGAACCACGGCATCAATACGGCCACCAGCAGAACCAGCAAGATCAACAGACTCACCAGTAAGGATAGCACCCTTGAACAGATCACCAGTGAAATCGCTGGCAGCAATAGCCTGACCGAAATCAACTTGAGAAATAGTGTTATAAGCCATTATGTATAACTCCTAATTGGATTAAAAAGTATTAAATGAAGTACCGATTAGAAGCGGTATTCTTCAGCGAACAGTTCAGGCTGCTCACGCTGGACAATATCCAGAGCCTTCAGATAGTCCACGGAATGGGCTTCTTTGGCTTTCTCGATAGCGGCATCCAGCTTGGAACCGGAAGGTTGATCGTCGGTCTTAGCTTTACCGATTTCTTCCAGCATATCACCCTTGGTAGCGGTATCACGATAGGCTTCGAAAGCCTTAACGAGAGCTTCACAACCCTCAGTTTCTTCAGCAATACGCAGAGCCTTGGCGAGTTCTTCAGCCGGATTCTCTTCGGTAACGACCAGGGTATGTTCCTTGGCCTTAGCGAGATAATGCTCTTCCTTACGACGCTCTTCAGCAGCCTTCAGGACAGCAACAGTCTCGTTCACTTCTTTGAAAGACTTCTCAAGATCGGCCTTTTCCTGCTTAGCTTTTTCAGCATCTTCTTTGGCCTTTTCAAGCTCAGCCAGTTGCTCACGAGCTTTTTCCAGTTCAATCTCGACTTCGCTCTTCTGGATATCAGCTTCTTTAGTCATTTGAGTTTCCTCTTGTTTAACGTTAGTTTCATCTTCAGTATTTACTTCCCCACCTTTCTCTACTGAAGATGAGGAACCTTTAGGGGTTTCCCCCAAAGACTTTTCAACAAAGTATTTTTCATCAAAGCTGTTGAAGTTCTCAATGAATTCTTCAGCCTGACGGATACGTTCTTCACGACCAGTTTCATCACTATTTGAATCAATGCTGGTTACTTTATCCATATTACTTTGGACCATTTCACGGAAGGAAGTAATATCGTCTTCCACTTCGTAAATGTCTTCGTAACTGTAACCAAGCATCCCGGCGATAGTTTCAGCAGCGTCAATATCGACGTAAAGATAACGGGTAAGAAATTCCATCAGCGGAAGTTTCAGGTTGACATTTACAGCCTTTTGAATTTCTTCGTCGGGGGCATGGTCAGTAACACCGTTGGTTGCTTTGGTAATCAAAGTGGTATGTTGATTAGCGGCGCCCCCAACGGAAGGTCCAACCAACGCACAATGAGAACCGTTATAATCAAAATCGAATTTTTTAATTCGACGCTTGGCTTTAACTTCTTGTGGTTTTGTCATAGGTCTTCCACCTGTCCTCTACACCCAATGCTTACACCGTTTATTTCACCAGACTTAACCATTTCCCAAAGTTTATCTGATGCCTCATCACCTTCTGGGAAGTGCCACCACTGTAACCATGTACCTTTCTTAATGTGGCGTCCGTCTTCTGTTTTAAAGTCAGACGGTGAAATAAAAGACTGCACAATCTTGGCATTTTCTGTTTCAACTTTATGAAACAGGTTTGCTTTCATTGAGTGTTGATTAAAAGAAATACATGCCTTCTCAATCTCATCGGCAGTATACGTATCACCATGAGCATCAGTGGTTGAATCACCATCTTGTGGTTCTAACACAACAAACATGGCCATACGTTGTTCTGTATCAACAGCTTTGGTTACCTCAGTCTCTTGGGAAGATGGTCCACCAAAATGTTTTTCTACCAGTTCTATAATACTTTGTGTAAAGTTTTCAGTCATGTGTCATAACCCCAAATAGTATTCAGTGAATGGTTCAAACTTATTATGTTTACTATAATTAACCCTAGCCGGTAATATCTGAAGATTCTGTGGTGCATGTAACCCACACACCTTATCATTATTTAAAGGAATTATGTGGTCTACATTCACTTTAGTATCCAAGGGGTCATCAGAAACCACACACTGTTCCAGCTTAACTTCGAGCATTTTCGCCTCTAAGAATATCTCATTAATTTCTTCACTGAATACCGGGTGCGAAGATGCCTTTTTGAGAAACCGTCTTTTACTTTCATTAGCTGCTTTTTGTGCTCTCCGTGCTGCTAGTTTTTCACCACCAATATCATAAAGCTCTTTGCGATGCTTCTTTACATATTCCGCCCTTTTAACCTTACTTTCAGGAGTATTGCGCCTAGCCCTTTCTTTGGCATTTCTAGCTTCACGGAATTCATTATCAGACATTGCATCCAAATATTGCAATCTCTTACATTCTACACAAGTACCATTATTAGTGTATCTGGGTGAAAAATGTCCATCCCGGCAAGGTTTACCAGTAAAATACTTTTTAGCACCTAATTTTATTGCGTCTTTTCTACTAATAATATCCATACAACCCCCATCTAGGTTAAATAGATGAACCTAGTTTATGAGATGGCATGAACAGGGGAGCTACCCTTTTCGGTTCAAACTTTTAAACACGCTTTACAATTCTCACAGACGAACGACAACTGTGTAACGGTGGGAATGCTGGTGGGTAAGGTCTACCATTTGGAAACACACCACCAATTTCCGCAGTGGTTAAATGCGAAGACAGGCAAACATCAGTAGTATTACCATCCACCACACTAACCCAAAGCTTAACATACTGTGATGGATCAAGTTGCCCATCATTTACAGCAGCAGTCCACGCGATTTCTTTTGAGCCTTCAACAACCTCAGTACCAACCAGATTGGCAAACAATCTAATACGCCATTCAACAAGACGATCAATTCGTGATTGAACCTGTCTTTCAATTGACGCTTGGGAAGTACCACTTGCTCTCATGGCATCTTCCATATTCAAGATTGTTTGTAAGTGGTTTGGGGTTAAACCGTAATAACGTTTGAATGCATCAAACAGTTGTTTATCAGTCCAACCCTTTTCCTGAGCAACCTGTTGAAGTTTTACCCACATTCGTTCATTGGTATCCATGATCTCATCAATGTTATCTTGGAATACTTGCCGAACGAATGCTTGTAGTCGCGGGCTTGTCTGATCGAACAGTATGTCACCGAGGGAGAGTTCACGTTTAGTTCGATCCAAGCCCGTCTGCAAAGCGGTAGAAGAAATATCGTAAAGGAAGGGCATTACCCTAGAAACTTCAGACCTAAAACGATCCTGCACAGTCTGGAATGATTGCCTTGTAAAGTTTTCGATTCGAGGTGCCTGCACAAAGGCCAAAGCCAAAAGTGCAAGCAATTCTTCCTCAACCGAATCTTCAAGTTCATTCTCTTCACTAAAAGGAGAAGGTTCGGCCATTGTCACTCCCCCATTATGTGTCAGGAATTAAGTTGAAAGATTTGGTGAAAGTGTTTTCATTTTCACCCTCACCGTTACCTTCCTCATTAGTCGTTTCATCCATTGGATTTTGGACAGAGAACATTTCACTTCGCTGTCTCGCCCTTTGCATTACAGAATCTTCACCAGAGGCTTTAAGTTCATCGAAGCCAGCAAGTCCACGCAGATCATTCTCAATACCATCATCAGGAGTAATGAAACCAGCCTCAGATGCTTTCTTGAGGAAGTCAGCCAGATCGGGCAGATGTGCTTTCTCGATCCCACTGTGAACCATCTTTGGAGTTTTGGTCGGGTCTTTACCGTTCAGTTCGAACAGAAGAGGAATAGCCTTCTCATTGAACTGGTCAGCGATGGTATCCAAATAACTCTCAATTGCAATCTTGAAGATGTCAGCTTTTGTGGATGCGAGAGAGTAACTACCTACAGACTGACCACCAACCAGAAGAACATCAGCACAAATTGATTGCAGGATACGTCGATCATATCTTTCAATCACAGGTCCGGTTTGAACTTGCCTGGCACCAGATGAACTCAAAAGTTCAATATCATAAACCTTGTCACCAGTACCAGCTTCACCCCAAACGTTACTTGGGAGCATTACGAACGCCTGTTCATTACGCTTAACCATTGAACCCATGCGTTCAAGATAAGACCTTAACGCCTTTTCACTCTCATCAGCATCATCGCGCAAAATCTCGTCTGGAACCCTCAACACAGGGATACCACTAAGATCACGTTCAACACCAATCGCTTCCTGAATCTCAATGTTCTTTCTCAGGTAGTACGAACGATACGCTGAACGAAGTACGGAAAGACCGCGAGGGTTATCCTTGTATGCGTTTGTACGGAACAACAGGAAACGATCTTCAGGAATCCAAACGTCAATACCGTTGTACGGATCATGCTGACGAATTCTTTCCAGATCACCCCTTGGTGTAATATCCCAATCCTCAATCGTATCTTGTGAGCGAATCGGGAACTTGCGCCAACCGTACATACCATCTTGATATTTCGAACGATAACGCTTATCTTTAACTAGACCTTGACGCTTCTTGTAAACAATCTCATGGACACTAAAGCCATAAGTAAGAAACGAAAGGATATCTGTGAGGACTTCGCTGAATGGTTTATCAAGATCACCTAGACATTCTTCAACGAAGCGAGCATCCTCTGCTGCGCTGGCAGGCTTATTCGGACCAGAGTATTCTTCAACTTTCCAACGAGATGAACGGATAAACTGTCGAATGGCGAACAATGCGCCAGCAATCAACGAATCACTTTCCATCTCTTTAAAAACTTTGACGCAACGGGGCCATTGAAGATCACGAATGATTGTTTCTTCGGAAATGTCTCCGCCGCTATGTCTCAGCCCTGTACCACCAAGTTCAGCAAGGGTTCTTTTCATTGACGAGTTTTCAGGTGTTGCCATATAAACCCCTTAAATTTGCTGTATTAGACTTATTGGTGATTGACAAGGAATTATCTTCTTTATTTCTATGCAGTAGAATAACAGCATTAGTAATCCCTTGTCAACACTTATTGTAAATATTTCTTTACATGTTCCAAATATTAGTCCCTTGCATGGCACCCATATTCAATTTGAAGTCAGTTGGTGCGATTTGACCCAATGAAAGATTATTGAAAGCATCACTTGTGGCGTCACACTGGTCATCGTGTCCAGTACCATCACCAACGAAGTTTTCGAGTTCTTTGCAGTAATCCTCATTCCAGTCGCCACGAACGATCTTGATAAGACCTGCTTCTGCGGCAGCACTGAATGGTTCAAAACGTTCCAACTTAGATTTAGTCGTCTTACACTTCTTGAATTTGTAACCCACAAGGTTCTTAGCGTGATCCTCAAAGACAGCCTTACCTGCACCACCAGCATCCAATGGGATACCGACTGTACACTTGGGACCATCTTGTTCAGCCTTCTTACGCATCATTTTCTTTACGCCAGAAGGACGTTTACGATCACGAATAGAATGCATTACATAATAATACCCGTCTGTTCCCAAGCGAATCTTTACCCCTGCTGTGTAGTCAGGATCAGGATTAACCTCGGAAGGTTCGGTTGATGCTGTATCCCATGCACGCATCTCAGCTTTAGGTGGTGGAACATCTTTGATATCGACAAATTCACACCAATCACGATGGAAATAACTACCGGCGTTAGCCTTGACATTCCATGAACCGTAGAGCAGTGCTTCACGGTCGATACGTGAGAGTGATTTCAGGTTTGCTTCGTATGCAGGGTCAATCTTCTTGTTGTCCTTCACGGTCGCATTGATGAACGTAAAAGACTTGGGCATTGCATCCTTACCCCAAATACTCTCAGCTTCCTCTCTGGAATTGTACCAGTGAGTATCCTCACCACGACGGACAAACCAACGAAGAACACCACAGCGTTCCTCAATTGGGAAACCTTCGTCGTCAATCCACCAGTCTACAAGTGTTCGTACCCATCCTTCAGAAGTCGGGTTACAAGTAGCTCGGATATACGGACGGACACCCGTACCAGAACGGTTACGAGAAAGCATGTACCAGAACATCTTTTCAGTGAAACCAGTCAACTCATCGAAGATAATCAATGGCACCTGTGAACCTTTGTAGTTCTCCAAGTCCTTCTCAAGTTCGATACCAGCAAACTGTACACGACTACCGCTGTTCTGGAAGTTCCACTTCATGACACCATCGTAAGATTCAGCGTCGGGAAAGTTATTAAAAATGTTGAATGATTCGTCCCAAGGACCGCCAGGGTGGCGTAGCTCGGCTTTAGTACGACGGAAGAAAATCGTATAGAAATTCGGTACGTCTTTATGCCTCAGACACTCAAGCAGAAGAGCGAAGGTCTTACCACTACCAGCACCTCCCGGTGCATGTTACGATGATCGCTACTCATCTCTCTTGTTTCCAAGAGTGTCGGACTATATCTTATTGGTAATAACCAATCCCCCCGTTTCGACTCCGCTTGGAGCCTACAATTAGTCTCTGCACGTTCAAAACCCGACACAAAGGCCGGGTTAAGCTTCGCTCAGGATTGCCTTATCTTTCGACTTAGGTTTCCCTGAATTAGAGGGGTTTTAGTACGGCAGAGGATTTTTACCGTACAAACAAATGTCAGCCTGTGTTTCTAGGAACATGGACTGTTTACCAGGCTGAGGTTCCAACCTTTCATATCTAGCCATAAGAAATCACCTTATCCTTCCTCATATCCCTTGTAAAACCACTAAGGGAAGACAATTTCCTACCAGAAAGAATCTCACTGATGTAATCCGACCTTCGGATATCAAGAGATAAATAATCACAAATCTCTTTGCAACTAAATCCACAATGGTACATCTCATACATCTTGTGGAAGTCCTGATATGTTAGGTTCACAAGAGTCTTGGTTTTCATAAGACCCGTTTTGTACGCATGATGCATATTAAGTGTTCCAGTAACATACTCAAGATTGTCTTTGGCGTTATTGAGTTTATTCCCGTCGATATGGTTTACTTGGCAACCCTCGGGTTTCTCACCATGAAAACACTCAGCAATGAGAGTGTGAACCCGAACACTTCTGCGACGAACACCATCACTGAGAATAATTTCACGATAACCGTCCCATGTGACTTTTCCAGCAAGAACATTACCGCGTTTACCGATTATATCACCATTCTCACAGGCAAAATAACCGGGATAGTCTGCAATCTCAACCTTACTCATCCTTCCTCCCATTGTCAGGCAAGAACACCCCGTTCTCTTCATCGTACTCACCAGCTTCACGATCAACTGCTTCCAGTTCATCAGGTTCAGTATAATGGGATTGGAAGTATTTGTCAAGTTCATCTTGTGACTGGTGTGTAACAACCTTGTCACCAAGTTCTCTTGAATTACTCGGAAGCGTAACGTGAACAACAGGAAGGGATTGACGTTCTTTCTGTTTTTCCATTGCGAGGGGATCAATCGGCTTTGGTTTCGCGTAGGAATACGAGGCATAAATTTCCAATGCTTTAAGACGTTGTGCGTTAGTTATTGGTTGCTTCGTATTGAGCTTATTCTCATCACCCTGAGCCCAGGCAATAAGTTGTTCAGCAGGATTGAAGTTCAGACGTTTGGCGGCACGCTCGACATTCTCCATACGCTTCTTTCGTGCGGCTTTAGCGTTGGCGGATGCTTTCTTGGCGTATTCTTTGTCCTGAAGGCTGGGGTTACCCTGTGGGCGACCAGTAAGGCGGGATATACATGAGACAGCTTTGAACTTACGGGACCAGTACGCTTGATACGTTCGGATCAGCTTATTTGTATCAGGGTCACGTTCACCACTTGGAAGTTTCTCTACAACAAGCCAAGCGTGTTCGGTAGGATGCTTGAACAGATTACGTCTTTCGAATTGAATACCCTTCTTGAGTTTCCACTTCTCAGCAATCTGTTTGATTGTATCTTCTGGATCAAACTTGAACGGAAGAAGAGAACCGTCTACAATGTTGGGGTCCATAATATCTTCGTTCCAATACAGACCACTTGTTTCCGAAACACATAGATATTGGACAGGCCAATCACCTTCCGGCCCGAGCCATTCAATGAAAAAACTATCAATATCTACGTATTCAATGTGTTTATCTTTGTTTGCCATAAATTACACCATGAAAAATAAAAGGGGATAAAACAGGAAATGACGGCTTGTTACCGTGATGTTGGGGATACATCAGCACGCAACAAAGAAACCGTCACAGAATAGGGCAGGAGGGGATTAGTTTACTTTTGTTCGTAAAAGTGTACCGAGAGGTCACTTTGGAGGGAATTTTTAAACCAGTGCATAAGAACCACCAGTAATCCAAGCCAGGAAAAGGACAGGAGACTACCAGTGGTATAACCTTACATGACAAATGGCATCATCCAAAGAGAACCAAATGTCACAAGTTGAACGTAATACTGAAGCATAACCAGGAAACTTACTTGATCCATTACTTGATCTCCTTTTGGGTCGAGGTTTTAGACCCAACCTCTCGCCATTCGGTTTCGCTTTTACGTTTCCAATATGCTTTAACGATTGTACCGGATTTCATAATTATTTCCTCAACAGTGGGAACTTAAAGACCTTAAAGTATCGTTTAGGCGGATTAACGACATTATATTGATTGACCTTGAAGCTAAATGTGTTCGGACCAATCATCAAATGCCGGATACCGAATCGAATGTTAATCCAAAGATTACTCATCGCAGGTTACCCTTACCATCGTACTTAAATTCATTCTAAATCCTCCGAAGGTTTAATCATTCCATAATATTTAATCTCGGCTTCCTCCCGCAATGAAACCGCAACTAGGTATTCCGTACTTGACCCAAGATGTTTTGTTTCTCCTTCATATTGACAATATGCCGAGTAAACAGGCTTACCATCTTTTCTGTAATGAGAGATGTAAACACCTGTACGACTACTAGTATTAGTTTTATGCCTTCTAGTGTTATATGCTTGAATAACCCGATCTGACCAAATGCAGTTTTCAGGGGCATAATCACCATTAACATCTAATCGTTCAAGGGTATATTGCTCTGGCCTTTCTCCCATGTCAAAAATAAAATTCCGCAACCCCTTTTCTCCATCCAACCATCTATCACAAACTTTAATTCCTCTCCCACCATAATCCTTATAGGCTATATCCGTCTTAGTGTAACATCTGCGAATCATAGACTTATATGATGTGTAAGCCCTCATCTTGGAAAGACGATGGGTTGAAAATTTTTCCCTAACAGTTTTCCGATGAAAACAGCCGCACGATTTTGTATAGCAAGATTTCCAAGATTCAATCATTACTTCACAAATGTTCCCACAAACACAAGAAAAGAAAGCCTTTCTGCGTAACCTACCAGAAGGATTGGTGTGTGGACGAGTCTCCATTAAAAAAGTCAACCATGAACCATAAATGGTTTCACCAAACTCATAAGTCTTTTTAGCAGGCATCTTATTCTCTCAGTTTTCCATTAGAAAAATACTTATTGTCGTAACCGTAGAACTTATCATGTGCCTTCTTGATCTTAGCAAGTGCGTACTCAAGATTCAACAGAGGCATACCCTTGTCAGAAGCCATCGCGTTATACATCTCGACATAACCACGACAGGTATCATGTTTCTCTTTCAGGTTGCCAAAATAACTAACCGGAATCTGTTTACCATTTGCGTCAACAATATAATCCATTATTCCTCATCCTCATAAACTTTATGGGTCGCAAGAAACACAATGTTCTGTACAGGAAATGAAATCACATCAATGTCTTCTTCCATGTTCTCATTCGGAACAAGTGACAGGAAGTTATCATCAAGGTGAACACTCAGACTTTCAAACTGGAACATTTCCCCACTGGTTACCCGTACTGAAACATCAATGTGTTTGACCGGACGTTCTTGATTCGCTTGTTCTTCCATGTCTTATTCCTCCATGAGCTTACGTTTGTCTTTCGCAAGTTTATTCAGTTCGCGGCAAGTAGCTTTTACCTGACGATAAATTTCATCAATGTCCTTAACGGTTACTTCAGGATTTGCAATTGCGTAGTGCTCGATATAATTACCAAGATCACTACACTGTTCCTCAAGTAGCTCGATAAGCGGTTGCGCCTGATCTCTCAGTTCGACCATCTGCTGTTCGTTCATTTCGTTTCCTCTCCCTCTTCGAGTATGCAGTAGTTTAACAGTATCTAACTAACTATGTCAAGTCTTTTTCCATAGTCACCACCACCCACCGTCTTTATCAATTTTTACAACGCTATCTAAGTCAAAAATATCTTCCTCTGGTTGACCAAGATAGACTCGGTACATTTCATCACGAACATACGCATTGTCCCGATCTACAATTTGCTGCTGTTTTGACCTATTTGCTTCACGGTTACATTCCATACACAACCCGATGCCTTGGTAATAAGCATTAAGAACAATGTCACATGCTTGACATCTTGTGTAAAACCCACTTACCCTACCATTCCCAATTCCAGTATACCCCTTAGCCATTTTCCACCTCATATATTTCCATAATTGAATCAAATGAATTACTCTTTGATAAATTTTCATCAGCAGGTATAATCTGCAAGTTCCAAGGTACATGCAGACCTGTAACATTCTCACCGTTGATCGGTACAATGTGATCGACCTCAACATCATGACCACCTTTTCTCAAATCACGAGATTTTTTATAAATCTCTCGTAACTCTTTTCTAAAAAGACCATAAACCTTTTTCTGATCTCTTACCCGAATGTCCCTGTAGTTCCCACCAAGTAAACCATAACGTTTTTTCCGCAATTCTTTAATATAGGCTTTTCTTACGTCATCATGATTATAATAATATTTAGTATGTAACTTGCTCGCCTCTTTTACATACTCCTTGTTCTTCCTGAGAAAACCTGTAGGAATTATTTCCTTTTCGGGTGCTTTGATCCTAGGACCACAAGAAGACTCCCTACCCGTTAAATCTAAACTCTTGGTAAAATTAAAAACTTCTTCATGGGTAACAGTTGTTTCTAGAGATTCCAAGTAACACTCATTGCAAACAACACCAACAAAATCTAAGTCCTGTTTACACTTATTAAATTCCTTGAGTGACCCCTCATAGTAACACCACTCACACTCAGTACCATTCGTCCTCATCATCTTCATCCTCATCGTCCGTATTGATTTCTACACCCCCAATGTTGAAGTATCCACAATGGTAGTCGATTGTAAAGTCTTCGCTGAAGACAGCAATGTTACCATGTTCCAAACCAGTCTTGTCTTCAACCGCACCAACAGGTACAATTCCAATCAAGCCAGCATCAACAGGGTAGTTGTTGTCAAAGTTGTCAAAGTAGATACCATCACCGAATGCGGTGCTACCTACCCAACAGGTGAACCCCTTGTATTGGAATTCATTATCATCCACCTCATACATCAGGTCAAGAAAACCCATCCAGTTGTCGTCATGGATGACATAGCAGGGATCACCGATGTAGTACGTCCCAGCCTTCATTCTGATAGCCATGTAAACCTCCGTTTCGTTGTTGATGTCTCCACTATAAGCGAGGTTGACCCTCTGTGTCAAGACTTTTTCTCATCTAAATTTCTTGACAGGTGGGACCAGGGTGGTCTATGCTTCATCCATCGGTCACGACAGAGAAGTTCTTACCTAGAATATTCTTAATATAGATTATGTCTAGAATATAATGTCTATAACAAGAATAACATTGATAAGAATATCTAAGATAAGAAATAATCTAGTCTAGATATTCTAGATAAGATATTATAGTAATATATATATATTATAATAATATAATTAGGGTACAACAAGAATGGGCTTCCTGTCAAGGGTTGATACTAGAAAAATTTTTATTGACACGGACAGGAAGGTTGAGGTATGATGACCTTATCACAACAGACAGGAGGACAGGATGAATCATCAACAACAGGAATTCACAAGGCAGTTACAAAAACTTAACAGAATGTACCTTGACGAGATGGAACATGTTCTGTTAACCTTATATCATCTTCACAACAATGATGTATTAACCCTTGATGATATTCAAGACATAGGAGAAAGATTTAATCTAGATATTGAACTAAAGTATACTAACATTATTGAGACATTACCTGTTGACACTGACGAAGAGGATGACTAAGATGGCTACTGTACACCAAGGAATGAATAACACTCTGTTGGGTCGTATCTTGACTGATGAGGAATTCACTGTAAGAATCCACCATGTCACAAAGCTGATTAAACAAGGGTTTCCTGTTAGATATTACCGGGACAAGTTTGGGAGGTTGCGCGTGTACCGGAATGGTGAGTGGTGGGTTTTAGATGATCTTGCGAAAGTGGAACCAATTTATGATTGGAGGAAAAATGACTAAGAAAATTGAATATAGATTTGGTGAAAACATTAATCCAGACAGTTTGTTGAGTTATCTTTTTGATGATGTGGAGAAGAAGGGTGAACGACGGGCATTTTTCCTGTGTGAGTGTGGGAATATTAAATCCATATTTGTTAGTTTAGTGAAAATAGGTAATACAAAAAGTTGCGGTTGCTATCACAAAGAAAAAGTTTCCAGACATGGGAATTCTCAAAAAAGATCATATAAAGTATGGAAGGGTATGATATACCGAGGTCAAGGAAGATCAGGAAGAGAATTTTATTTTGACAAAGGGGTGAAAGTTTGCGATGAATGGTTGCATCCTGAAGATGGGTATGATAACTTTGTATCTGATATGGGTGAACCAAGGGATAATGAAACAATCGAACGCATTGACAGAAATGGCAACTATTGCAAAGAGAATTGTAAATGGGCAAAAATATCAGAACAGCTTTACAATAGGGATTCCCCAAGGAACACATCTGGAAAGGTTGGTGTGAGTTTCCACAAAAAGTCGAAAAAATGGGCTGCCATTATAAATAAAGAAGGGGTAAAGTACAACCTTGGTTACTTTACCAATTATGATGATGCTGTAAAAGCTAGGCTAAATGCAGAATTGAAATATTATGGGAGGAACTGTTGACATGAGACTGCTGATGTGTTTTATTAAACACTACTGGCTGGAAGTGGTTGGGTTTGGAACGTTTTTCTCTGTATACATTGCGAAGGTATTTTTATGAGTAACATTCGGGTATATGTTTATGGGTTTGGTGAGGTTAAGGAATTCCTGCACACCTTCTTGGATCGAGAAGAGGCAAGGAAGTATTGTCGGACACACAAGAAGCTTTTCCCTGATCGCTTCGACTGCTACCTGATCGGGGATCATCAGTCAAATCTTTGGGAGATTGCATGAGCATTGAAGAAGAACGCGAAGAGATCATGCTGGATATGTTGTACGGGCCGCCCATCATTTACGTCGTGATGGTAACTTATCATGATGATTCTACCAGGTGTTTCGTGTTTAGCACTGAAGAGAACATGGTAGCCTTCATTCAGATTGTCGAGGAAACTGGTGAAGAAAACAATGTAGTTAAGTACGCATACTTCCAATCGCTGCTTGATCTGATGTATGATTTTGAATATGAAATGTATGGTGTGGAGCATTGATATGAAAACCGATAAAGAAATTGTTGACTCAATCTACAAACTTCTGTGCCATTCACTGGTGGAAGATGTACCAAGTAAGAAAAAAGAATTTGACGGACCATTCGCTGAGGGGTATATTACCTGCATGGAGACAACAGCAAGGTTCTTCCTGAAATACATTGATGAACAACGGGGTGAGTGACATGAAATATCCTGATAAAATTTACCGCAAGCTTGAGATTGTTGAAAAGGAGATTCATGGGGAAACATTTTACGGTTGTGTTGAGCATAAATCTTTCTTGGGTTTACGTCGGAAAAAGATGGTGAGAATTCATCAAAATATCTTCAACAAAAACCTTGGACATTTTTCTTATGATGGTGTAAGGTGGGTGGACAGTAAGAAATGTGTTGAGGACTGTATTGACACTGTACATAGGGTTGCAGAGTTACGTTTTAAAAGAAAGGTGACAAAATGACGGATCGTAAAAAGTTCAAGATTATGTATCCAGAAGATTATTGGGATAAGACTAAGGCAGGAAAACCCTATCTACCTAACAATGCAATGGTCGTCATGAACGGTGGTGGTGTATTCTTTCAGATTGATGACCCTAATGGATATGACCGATGCATTCGAAAGCTAAGTAGTATTCTACCAAAGTATGATGTAATCTGGAAATGAGGTGATTAGCTATGGCTGACTTTACCATGTGTAATAACTACGCTTGTCCTGTGAGGGGTTCATGCCACAGATATATTGCTATTCCCTCTGGAATGCAATCGTATGGTTGCTTTGTGTGGGATGGGAAATGTGAATACTATATTCCACTTTGGTCTGAGACTGACACGAAAGAGATTGACAGGGAGAACATGAAATGAAAATCTTCGAAGTGATTGACGATGTGTATACTGTGTATGTCACCCGGTCAGAGAGCAAGGCGGCTCAGTGGTGGGAAAACGTAGGGAAAAATGGTTGGATTACTGAATCTGAGATGGACGTGTACCTTGGTACTGACTGGCACCAGCAAAAGATTTGGGAAGACCTAAACGCATTTAAAGAGGCATATGGTCTATGAAAATATCTACTAGAAAAGAAGCTATTGAAAACGGGGATGTGAAATATTTCACAGGAAAACCTTGTAAACGTGGTCATGTCTCCGAAAGATATACGAGCACATACCAATGTTGCGAATGTCATACTAGAAAGGAAAAATTAATGTATGAAAAAAAAGTGGAAACAAGAAAACCGTAAACATCTTTCTGAGTATGATAAAAAGTGGAGACAAGAAAATATCGAGCATCATAGAGGGGTGGTTAGGGAGTGGCACAGGAGGAAGTACAAAGAAGATTCTGATTATAAAATTGCAAAAACAGTAAGAAATATGTTTGGTAGAATTCTCCAATTAACAAAAGAACAAAAACATGAATCCACATTTTCTGTTTTGGGTTATTCTGTTGATGAATTTAAAACCAATATTGAAAGTAAAATGTTGAGTGGTATGACATGGGAGAATCATGGATCAGTATGGCAAATTGACCACATTTATCCTGTGTCCCGTTATATACGAGATGGGGTTAATGATCCTACTATCATCAATAGGCTTTCAAACTTAATACCAATGTATTCGGAGGACAACTTGAATAAATGGGATAAAACCTTGGAAGAGTTTCTTGACGAAAACCCTGATCTGTATTATCGTTATGGAAACCATGTTGAACAAAAAAAGGAATATGAGCTATGAAAAAACGTTACACCAGCGACAAGAATCATCACTACCTGACCTTCGGTAAGCACAAGGTAGCTATTATTCGAAAAGATTCTAAGCGCCGAACAAAAGGTGATGAGAAAGAACTGGACAGACACATGGATGATGTACTACAATTAAGGAACAGTGAGATCGGACACAAGGTTCACAAAGGGGGGTTAATATGCCAAAGATGATATTTCCTAAACCAGCAGGACATCATTATGAGAAAACCACATGGGCGTTATCTTTTGCCTGTAGTGTGGTCGCTGTAAGACGAGACATTGATTTCACAGAGATGTACGAATTGGCCTATACATACGTTGACAATCTGCCAAATCTTGTGAGACAATGCCCAAAGAATGTAGCAGAGGCTTACTTGGAGGGTACACCATGAAGAAAGGCATCATTGAATGGGTTACACAGTTTACACCTTTAGTCTTATCTATTATACTTTTGTCTATGGGCGTTGCGCTAATTCATTCGGTAATCGCATCAGGAATAGTTGTAGTTCTTTACGCAATAGGTTATACTGCATGGGTAGTGGTATTCCTTGCAATCTTGATTGGATCATTCAAAAACTAAGGGAAAGGACTTGCTAAAGGAGAAGAGTGATGAGCGTCTACGTAATCAGTGATACACACTTTGGTCATGAAAATATGCTGAAGTACAGACCTCAATTTGAGTCAATGGAAGAACACGATTGGGTTATTGCTCACAATATCATGCATGTTTGTGGAAAGAAGGACACATTGTATATTCTGGGTGATGTTGTTCTTTCATCAGCAGGAAGGCCACACCTTGAGCGTATCGCCAGTCACGTTGAATACCTTCACATTGTACTTGGTAATCACGACCAGGAACGCAAGGGTTCACCGACGCTGGCTGAGTACAACGAGGTTTGTAAGGGTGTGTACGGAATGAAGAAGTATAAAAGTGTGTGGTTTACTCATGCACCCATTCATCCGGTAGAACTTCGCGGAAAGTATAACGTACACGGTCATGTACATGATAACAGTATTGACGACCCGCGTTATTTTAATGTAAGCTGTGAAGCAATTGGTTACAAACCGATCAATATGGTAGATGTGATTGAACAACTGAAGGAACGAAACAATGATGAAGGCATACGTTGATCTTGAGGGTAAAATCCCTGCAAAACATGGTGACAGAGTAGCACTGGTCATTTTTGAGGATAGTGAATACCCGTTGATTCAGGAAGAGGTATCTAAACGACCGATTTACCGCGATCATCCTTATCCTTGTGTTGAGTTAAACACCCCACAGGAGGGAATGGAACAATGATTAAGACATACTACTTCCTCGATGATACATGGTCATTCAGTAATGGTTGTAGCTGTTGTGAACCACTGGAAATGCCATGTTATAATATCGACACAGATGAACACCCTGACTTCTCATTGTGGTATGGATCAGCAGCATCATTCGAAGAGTGTTGTGAACAGGTGTTAATGCATGAGGGCATCCTGTCTGAAGATAGCACTATAGACTTTAGTAGTAAGGCACTGAAGGAACTTCTTGTGAAGAATGATCTAAGGGTGGTGATTATATGATGATGCGATATGTTGTATGGTCAGCAATCGTTGTAATCTTCTATCTGGTCTTACTTAAAATTGTTGTGGAGAACATCGGATGATATATGCAGACACAGACAGTATTGGTTACCACGAAGACGAGAATGGTATTGTAACAGTATTCATCAAAGGGTCAACAGATGATAAAGATGATCCAGAAGGGGAGATATTATTTGTTGTACATGAGTTCTGGTTGCCCGCTATCCAAGAAACAATTCAGGAGATATTGCAGTGATTAAAATTATGCTTGAAATATTATTCAGGGTGTTCTTGTTAATATCAACACCTTTTGCCTTGATGGAAATATTTGTCTATGCAGTGATTGCATTCTTCAAGGAGTTCCGGTATCGTGTAGTGATTGAATACCGATTCCTTCGGGATCATATGAAGTATGGTATTTGGGCAGATGAGAAGCTTCGGAAGAAGTACCTTGAAGAAGTCAAGAAATATGGAGGTGAAGAATGAAACTGTTTAAAGTGCTTTCAAATGATGATGCTGTACATGGGTTTCAACTGTTACGTACAAAAAACAGGTCACTCATTGATGTATATTGGGTGAAGCTGACGTACACAGAACCGAGGTTTGGAATGACACTGAGCTTTGATGCGGATTCACCTGTATTCGTGGCCCTGACAATCTGGAAGTTCGACCTGTATATCACACTGTTTGAGAGGCAGATTGACTGATGAAATACTACAAATTTATCTATCCAGATGAGCAGGGACTACTGGTTGAAGAAGTCCTATCCGAACAGGATATCCTCGATTTCTACTGGGAATATTGGTACGAAAAGATGGTCAGGAAGGGGCTCAGAGATAAGATCAGTATTCACCATTGCATTGATGACTTTGTTGTAGTAAATTGGGCATGGGAAGTAGACGTAGATGACTACACTGATGAAAGGGAGAAGATAAAATGATCTACTGTCCGATGTGTGATGAAGAATGTGACTATATGGATTCAGTGTACAGCATTGAAGATTACCATGACCCATACACAGGAGATACCAGATTTTATGTGGATGAAACCCCAATGTGTGAAGATTGCATGATGGATTCATATATGGGAGGATGGTCCTACGTCACCTGGGATGAAGCACAAGAGAAACTTGAGAAGATCAGGGAGAAGATAAATGGCTTATCGTGATTATATCTGCTGTGCAGAGTGTGGTGTAAAGATTATTTATGATGGGTATAATGATTCCCGAGATGCACTTGAAGAGATATGGGGTGATCCTGATGCAGCAGATTATACAGTAGAGATGCATTGCCCAGATTGTGTGGGTAATATGAAAAGAGAGATACGAGAATATCGTTACAGGCTGGAAAAATTAGAATGTTAACAGGAGGGGTTTGAATGATTATTGAGATTGCACTAGTCGTATCAACACTGACAAACATTGCATTGGGGTATACACTTTGGAAGGTAGAGAAGAACAACAATAAATTGATTATGGAGAACTTACGACTGATCGGTGAGAGGAATGAGTTGAAGTATGACAAACCCAATACACATCGAACTATACAAGATAAAGAAAAACCTTGAGAAACAAGTCAATTGCCGAGAACGATACAGGAGAGCAACACATGAACGAGGAAGAAAGGATTCAGGAAGCAAACAGTAACTTCTTCAAGTGGTGTACCTGTTATTAGGTGTGTTATAGAAGGTAATGTAGGGAGCATTGACAGGGTTGTTGTGGAGTGGTATAGTTAAGGGACACTGAATAGAGGAGGAAATGGTCAATGAATGTATTAAGTCTTTTTGATGGTATGTCTTGTGGACGTATTGCCCTGGAACGTGCTGGTATTGAAGTAGAGAACTACTATTCAAGTGAAATTGATAAATGGGCAATCAAAGTAGCCGACAAGAATTACCCACAAGACGCCAAGAATCGTCTGGGTAGTATTGTCGATTGGGATAAATGGGATATTGACTGGGAAACTATTGACCTAGTAATTGGTGGAAGCCCTTGTCAGGGATTTTCAAATGCTGGGAAGAAAAAGGGATTTGATGACCCGAGAAGTAAACTTTTTTACGATTACGTTGATATCCTTAACCATATCAAAAGTGTTAATCCAAATATTAAATTTCTTTTAGAAAATATCCGAATGAAACAGATGGATATTGACACAATCTCTAGGGAACTAAATGTTCAACCTGAGAAAATCAATTCAAAATTCTTTTCTGCTCAAAACCGAGTAAGGTTATACTGGTTTAACTGGGAAATGGTCGATTACACAGATAAAGGGGTTGTGTTGAAAGATATCTTACCAGAAGGGTTCGAGATTTATCAAAGAAGAAATGCCGAAAAACCAAAGAAAAATCAGTTGAAATCACAATGCCTGGCTTCTGGTCAAGGTGGCGATACATCAGATGCAGATGTAGTCGTGTTCAATAGTAATAGTATTGTAAAAACTCCGTATGGGAGAATTTCCGTTAAAGATAATCCAAATGTTCGATTGTACACAGCAGAAGAATGTGAGAAACTACAAACTATACCAATTGGTTATACAGATAATGTAAGTAATCTTCAAAGAAAGAAGATGCTGGGCAATGGATGGACTGTAGATGTGATTGCACATATTTTTGGGGGGTTGAAGTAATGACCTGTGAAACACAACGTATCATCGAAGCACAAGATAACTTCTTCAAGTGGTGCATGCAGAATCTACCAGTAGGAAGAGCAGTATCAAGGAAGGACATCGAATCAATCAACAGGGTAACACATTACAACCTTTTAGACAGAGAAAGACTGTTCGGAAGTAGCCAGTATAGGTGGTATCAGGTATGATTATTGACGAAGAAACAGGGGAGATTTATGATTATGAAGTAGTCAAGTATGAACACGCAGAAGAAGCCCAACCACTACTGTTCCTTTGTGATGTGAAATCAATGGATGATATGGATGACTTCATGAAGGTAATGGTAGACAGAAGGAAGATCAGAGGAAGTAACACTGATGACCTGTTGAGATTCTTTGAGGGATGCTTGAGTAATGAGATACTGGACAAGGAATTCTTCCATGCAGAGGAAACAATGACAACAACACAGTATCGCATCCTTAGAACCCTCTGTGACATGGTACAGTACAGGAATGTATTCATAACCACACAGGAAGAACTCTGTAGAAGATTGGGTTGTGTTCAGAATAACCTGAAGAGAAAGTTACGGCAGGTAGAACCATACATCAACACCTACACCAGCAGAGATGGCATAAGAAGGGGTGAAATCAAAGTAGAAGTCAATCCCAAGTTTGTCTACATCTGTGAGATGGGTTATTACGACATGAGTAGGAATAAGGCGATTGACGAATGGTTTTACATCAAAATCACGAAAAATTGATGTAAGAATCTTTCTGCAACCCGCATGAACAGGGGAAAGCTATAATTTCCTTTATGAGTAAGGAATGAGATAAGAAGGTACTCATCTGGTCGGTCTAGTATGGATCATTATGGTCTGTACTATTCCGGCCATTATTTTTGGCATAGTTTTATGGGGGTAGACTAAGGTATAACTGTTTTAGGTCGGAGTTAATGAAGACCTAACTCCAAACGATGTTATACTATGGTCTATATGATGTATTGTTAACCAATAGTCTAAAGGTTATTGTATAGTTTTAGTTAATACTATGGTATAACACTGGAAAAACCTCAAAATTTAAAATAAAAAATTTGGATTCAGGTTTTGGGGCCTTTTACAAAACCGACCCCAATGGAAAAAGGGTACGTTTTTAAAAAATGATTGTCGGTTCTTATTCTGGCCATCCATCCGCCAGCCTACCCTGCTTGAAATCTGGGCAAAAGTCCAATAAATTCTTCCTATCGCCCGATACTTAGCAGCCTAATAGTACCTGGCCGCATTATTCGAAGACTAATCGTTCGCAGCCTAATGTTTATCACCTTAATCATTCACTTGCTAACAGTTAACAGTCTAACAATTATCATCCTAACGAATATATCGGCATATATGCATATGGGCATATGTTTACATACAAATATTCGCATGAATTAATTAACGTCACAATATAAGAGGTAGCTAACGCAACCAATCGGACAGTATATTCTAATACAGTAATCAACGCATAGATCATACATAGAAGACTAATGTAATATATCATGATATATGGATATGGGTAAGTAATGTAATTGCTTACATTAGGATATTATTACGGTCTAATGTACTCGATGAGAATTTAGGTCAAGCTAATGTAATCGTAGCTTATACATTGATGAATGATACAGAAATTTATGTATTAGTAGGCGCGTATATGTCTGACAAGTAATATTGGACAATATCACCATAACCTTAATTTAGAACATTACGATGTAATCATACACAACGGGACACAATATCAGAACATTACGATGTAATCATATAGGAATGAGATTCATTATCACCAGGGTGGATCATAGTTATGGCAAAAAGTCAAGCATTAAATACAGACAAAAAAAAAGACCACCTGATAAGGTGGCCGATTACTTATATTGTTTATACTGTTAAATCGTTATCCCGTATTGTTTACTAATAACTACCCTGTCAGCATCATGTACTTTTAAACTGTTATTATCAGCGTAAACAAAAGAATCAAACTTATAGGGATTATATGTCACCTTATGCTCAAGATTAAAAGTTAGTTCATTTACACTTACAATATGGCCAATGATTCCCGCATGAACATTCTTTTTTCTTTCAGCTAATACCCTTTGCCTTCCTTTCTCGTTTACCTTGAATGTACAGTCTGTTAGTACAATGTTATCAGCATGGCCGATTACTTTACCGTAATCCGGTTGTGACATTGATTTAATACTGAAAGTTTTCTTATGCAAGTTAAAGTATATGAATACCCTTTTGCCATAGTTGATAGTCTTCATTGTTGATTACCTTTAGTGTTTTGTTGATTGCCTTCCATTGTACGCTTTAGGTATTCGATATATTCATACATGGTATTTAGTCTCCCCAATAACTGGGTGTAGTTGATACAATGCACCAATCTTGTCCAATTGCTTTTGTAGAATTGATGCTGATTTAATGTTGTGGCGTTCTATCATGTGCAATTTATTAGTAACGGGACATTGTACAGTGAAAGTAAACATGGTCTTTTATCCTGTCTGATTTAAGTTTAGGTAGTGCCATCCGTGGCATGATTCATATTATCCAGCCTTGGCGATGATATCTGCTTTCTTTTTAGCTGTACCATGCGCCCTAAAGCCAATTACATAATCACGTTTGCTATCTGCACAAATCCCACAATTACTGCACGTTACCTTGTCGGATTTTTCAGCGGGGCAAGCGACCACCTTTACGCCTTCCACATGTTGAACGTTCGGCGCGTCAATTGGCAAAAGTGTAACAGTAGGCAATGCATACCGCTTTACAATGTCCACGGCTTCGATTGTATTGTTGGCACTTACGTTGATTGTAAATCCCCTGCTATTAGAGTTGCCAATTGCCGGAATGTTGGCGTGAGTTAATGCATGGTGCGTATAGGTAAATCCTTTTTTACCCTTGTTCGCCCTGATAAGATTATCCAATGCCACGCTATCGAGTGTAATGTTGTCTTCCAGCGTAGGCATATCGCCCGCTTCATTATGCCGCCATAATTGACCCTTGGGGAGCGATTTTACGTTATCGCACAATCCGGCCCAATCGGTGATATTTTTACCTGTAGCGTTTTCGTCATTCAATTTGCGCCAGTGGATGGCAGTGTTACCAAATCCGGCATAACACTTAGGCAGCTTGCCTTGTGTGGTCAAAGTTTCACCATTATCATCCTTATTCAGCGGACAAGTAATGCTGCAAGAATTGGCGCTGGTAGTGGTCACCGGAATAGGTCCGGTTTTCTTATTGGAAGACTTGCGAACAAAACGGATATTAAGAGTTTTCATAATTAATTAACCATTAAAGATTAATGTTTTATGCCATCCTTGGCATTATATCCTATTTAAAACACTTGAAACAAAACCTTTTCATTATCGTGGTATATCACCATTGTGTTATCCTGCAAATACTCAATAACTTGTTCGACCACTTCTTCATAATCAATCGGTCCATTATCCTCAATAATATCGATACCGTAATTGGCAATAATGTCGTCAATAGTATCCTCCGTAAAATCACAACAAAGGGCGATAACGTCACACTCAATACGCTGTCCAGATGATTCTTCCATTTCTTCAAGATGTTCAAACAATGCCTTTAGACCATCGATAGAAAAGTTATCCATACGATCCATCATGCGGAATTGTTCAATAAACATTGTTTCAGTAACGTTAATATGCATTGTATCACCTTTTGCCTTTTGCTATGTGTATGCTGCTAATTCTAGCTGCCATCCGTGGCATTGTCCAATACTTTTTATCCGGTATACCATGCTGTAGCTTCGTGGATATCGTCAAATGCTCCACAATATAGGTCTGATGCAATGTCGATAATAATGCTTTCTGTGAAACCTCGTTCAAGTAATGTTTCAATTTCACCTTTTGTCAATACCTTATCCCCAAGGTAATATGCAATTGACTCATGAATGCTGCTGATGTGACGTTCGGTGATTTTCATGATTCTACCCTTTCCTTTTCGTTGGTTGGTATGGGCATTTTAGCGTGATACCCAGCACGAGTCAAACTTTTATTTTTCAGCATTCATTTTTTTATAGTAGTGTTGGACGATGGATTCCAGCCAGTTAGTGGAATGTAATTCAACCCCCGTCTTTTGTTGAATGTTGAGCAAGTCGCTGGCGACCAACCAAATTTTACCAGCGCGATCATTAACCAAATCTAATTCGCTGAACATCTGGTATTGAACGGCGAGACTACGGGCGTTTGCTTTTGAAATTGCCATGATGTTTTACCTTTAGTTGCCTTGCGTTTGATTGATTACCCTATGTCTTGAATTATAGACCATATGGGCAATGCGTCAAGCGGTCGGACAATAAATTTTCATCTTTTTTTGTCAGCATTCATTAACACCAGGTAATGACAATCATTCTCATCTACCTGGCCATAACTGGTTTTTCCCATTCTGTCAAGTATTGGGCATTGCCTTGTGTCGCTTGGTAGTAAATCGCACGACATGGCGTCATGCCCTTTTGCAGTGAAAGCGTCCCTAACGATGCCGCTATATTCGCATGCAACTAATACCCTCATGGTGGTCACCTGTTATCAATCATCAAAAGAATAACTAACCCAATGGTCAAGCTCAGTTACATGAACTTCTATATAATCGCATGGACCATCGGTTTCATCATCAATTAACACTACATCGCCGGATTCATATAGTGTCCCTACTCGCCATATTTCACCGTTATAATATACAGTGTCGCCATAATTCAATTGATTGAAGTTAGTAATTCGTTTATGAAACATTTTAATGACCCCCATCAAGGATAATCAAAAGGATAATCGCCGCCTTTAGTGCTTCGTCTTCGTTTTCGTGCACCATGCCGCCAGCATTTTCTCCGTCGTCATAAATCCAGTATTCGCCGCAAGCTGATTTAAACACTGCACCCATATACAGTCCCCATGCATCATAAACACATTCATCGTTAGTATTATATTCGTAAGTATGACCGTCGAATTGAATTTTCATGATTGTCACCTTTTGCCGTTTGGTTACCCTATGCCTTGAATTCTAGTGCCATCCATGGCGCTGGTCAAGGATTTATTTGCCGGAAAAGGCAGTAGTGTTTACTTCAAGGTTTTCCATGGTTTGGAAGAAAAGCACGAGTGACCCAATAATGCCGCTTGCGATTGTTGCCGCAATTGTTCCTGATATCCATGCGAAAGTAAAGAAAATCAGAACTGTCAGGCATGCGATAAGGAAAACGCTGATAGTCATATCAAATACGAATTGCGATTTGTCAAGTTTCCACACTATGGGATCAGCTTGTGTCCGCTTTGCCAGTTTAAGGCATACTGCGAACGTTGCGGCATAGTCGTCGCCATCTTGAATGGTCGCGCGAGTCATAGCGTGGGCTTTACGGAAGAGTTCAGAATTAGTCATGGTGGCGTTTCCTTGTGTTCGTTTACCCTACGCCTTGAATTATAGGCCATAGGGACAAGGCGTCAAGCGATGGGCGAAAAAAATACGAAAAAATTTAGGTCCAGGTGAATGATAATTATTCGCATCGAGGTGGTGGCGACCATATATAGGATCGCGCGCGTAAATAGCAAAAGCGCCTGGTAATGTCAAGGTGAAAAATCGAGTTTTTTGTGTTGTATTTTCTGGCGTAGTCTTCTATAATCAAGATACAGGATAAGCGACTAGGTGGGTTGGATTCCCACGAGACAAACGGGGAGAGTGGGCGATTGTTAGGGGATAAGAATGATTATCATTCAATAAAAACTTCTTGCAATTCTGGGATAATGCGATATAGTGGAAAGAATGCCATAACGGATTTTGAGCACTATCCACAGAGTTACTAACAGATTTATCCACAGAGTTCGGATAACGAACAAAAGGGGGTCCATTAGCGTGCACTAAAGTAGTGATAAGCGTGTACTAATATAGGATATTAGGATGCACTAAATTAGGTCACGCCATGCACTAATACAGTGAACGCCGAAATGAGAATAAGTCGCATTCAGGGAAGAAAATTAGGAATCTCTGTATATAAACCTCCACCGATGAAGCTGGCAAACTTAATGTAGCGATGAAGCTGAAATTCTTGATGTGTAGATAAATCTGTCAAACTTGACGTAAAAATATAGGGCCCTCGTCGAAGCTGTCAAACTGGACCTTGAGAACCCTATTTCTCTATCATTTTACCTACCAAAATGCCTTTCTGTATACCCACTAGTACCATCCATCAGGGTATCATTTTCCCACGATTTTCTAACGCAAATTGCTTCAAAGTAATCCCTTCCTCGGTATAGTACAACATCCTTTCCGTTATCATCCCTGTACCATGCACAAAAGGTAGGGGTTTTTGATTTCCCACTAAGGTAGAATCTAACACCCCTCGGCTTTTTTCTAAAAGGGTCCGGCTTTTTGTTGCGATTGTTAACTACCCCATCGGCTTTTCTGAGGTTTTCAATTCTATTATCAGTAGCGTCCCCGTTTATATGGTCAAGGTTTGATCCTGGCCATTCTTTATGGTAGAGAAGCCAAGCGATATGATGTGCCAGATACTTAACTATCTTTTCACTGTCATATGCATAAACAATCCTGTTGACATAACGCTTCATGTCATTAAGATAATCAGCCCTCTTTCCTGCCTTCCTACTATTCCATGCTTCAACTGAATGTTTATATCCATCAGGTAAATCTTCCTGACCTATTTCCTTATGATAAATAGCGCCAGACTCATAATCATATTCAAAGTATTTGGAGATATATTTGTAATCCATATCCTTCCCCTTCAATTCAATACAAAGAAACCGGGACACAAGGCCCCGGCTTATATCAACTATCCCCTATCGCTTTTCAGACAGCTTCTACCTTGAATCCATCGCCAAGCTCTTCGTTAAGGCGAGCGAGTGCGTCATCATAAGCCTGCTGTGCCTTATCCAGTTCACGCTTCGCACGCTTCACTTCTTCAATGGTATTCATCGGTTGATCCTCTTCTTCTTCATCCTTGTTTACTGGTACGGCAATCCCGTTCACCTTTTCGAAGGCACCAATGTCATCATATGCGCCAGGAAGATTATCTTCAGCGTTATTGTAAGCACACGACCCTTCAATCAGTTTGAACATCGGACTGTATGACCTATCATCACGCTCAAGCTGTACGATACTGCCCGGAGTGAACCAAATTGCCTCTTCGGTCGCCTTGAAGTAGTCACCAACATTCATTCCGGCTTTTTGTGCAGGTGTTGGTTCATCAATTTTAGTGACATATTCAAGATCGGCAAATGCGCCAGCAGTACCATCTTCTGAGTTGTTGAAATGACACTTGCCACTAACCAGCTTGAACAAAGGACTTTCGCTACCATCATCATGCTCAAGTTGGGCAATACTACCATCATCAAAACAAACTGATCCAACAATTCGGACATGATCCCCTACGCTGATGCCTTTACGTTGTGCGGGTGTCACTTTCTTCTTCTCCGTCAGGCGTAGAACTTCAATAATATCCAACTCTACAGGGTCTTCACCAAATGATCCTTCATCATCCCAATGGGCAAGACCATCATCTTCCTCATCCCAACCAACTTTCTCCCAAGAGTTGGCGCTATTATAAGACCATTCTGTCTCACCACGATCAGCGCCAGCAATCATGAATGCATCGCGGACAAGATTGTATTCCTGCTCATTGTCAATGTCTTTCATGTTGACATAACACCCAGGCTTAATCACGATGTTTTCCATTTCCTTTTCCTCTTCGTTGACAATTTCGTAAGATGTACCTTCCCATGCCGGATGGAATCCATAATGAGGTTCTTCAATCTGCGACCATCCACCCTCTCCGATTCTTTCCTCTACCTCAATGATATCTCCGTCATTCAGAAGGTCTGTACACATATATTCTGCATCGAGAATCCTGAGTTTGGTCACCTTTTTGTCCACTTCTTTGAAGATTTTCACATCACCGATTCTGATACGTGATGCTCCAATTACTTCATTAAAACCAGTATGATTGTCTGAATATTCAATTCCACAATCATCCTCATTGTCTTTAATTACATGGTAAAGGTATGTGACATGACCCTTTGACACATGACCCTCTTCGTGTGTCGGGTACGATGCACCCTCGTGAACCTCGATATAATCGCCAATCTTCAGTTCCTTGATGGTATCTTTGACCAGTTTCATTTTCTACTCTCCCCTTTGGTTGAAAGTGGGGTCAGGTATTTCCCAACCCCATGTCCTACATCTTACACGGTAATGGTCATGCCGTCAATCTTAATTTTCGAAAGAGTTTTCAGGTTGATGAACCGATAACCCTTGACTTTCACATCGTACACTGCTACCAGGTTGCCGATGTTGTGAGTCGGACGACCAGTACCCTTCACATACTTCATGACTCCGGTACGGCAATTCATCTTGCGAACGCTACCATCTTTCTTGACGAAGGTTGCGGTGAAGAAACGACCGTCAGCCTGTTCGATGATGCGACGAATGCGAGCGGTATTGGAGATAGTCATGGTGTTTCTCTTCCTTTGTGTGTGTGTGTGATTACAGTATAGCAGATTGTTGTGTGGTGTCAATACCCTTCATCCGAAATTTTAATTGATTCCAGCGCATTCTTCAGAGATACACCACCCTCAAGATAATCAGTGTAAGCGAGAAGACAGTCTTTCATGCATTCTTCAAAAGTCTGTGAGTCTACAAAATACCCCTCGTAATAATTCTGCATCATTCCATTGACAAACTCTTTGATGTCATCCATCTCTGCCCCCTTCCGTTCTCTCAGTGTGTGATTACAGTCTATACGACACCTTCCTTGGTGTCAACATCTTTTTTCACAAATTCAGATCAATTTTAATCACAGATGTTACGATGATATACTTGTCTTCACGTTCAACAATACGAGCAGCATCATCTGCACTTTTTGCCTTGACAACCCTGATATACTCAGAGCCACGAAGCATGTACGACACATGATATGTATTCATTTCCATTTACCCTTTCTGGTGTAACTACCTTTGCCTTTCTTTGGTTTCTCTACACGCTGCCGGTACTTGGGAGTACGCAGGTCAGCCCTCACCTTGCTGTGTTTCACCTTCTTGTTTTGGGTCATCAGGACCAAACCCCTTTTCATAAATATACCTTTCGTAGTACCCCATGTCAAGCTTTTCCCAGACTTCTTCAATGGTTTCTTCTGCCTGATCAATATCTCTGGTCATGGGGTTGACATTCATGTAATGTTCATCATCCTGGTCATGAAGTTGAGCCCGAATTTCAATACCTTCAGGAAGGTCGAGCCCTGTAGACCTATCAGCAGGATAATACCAAACATTAATGTAGTATTTCTTGTTCCCGAGGTGGTCACGAATACATTTCTGATATAAAGTATCCGTCATTTCTAATACGCGGTACATATCACTCACATGCTTCTTGTAACCACGGTCAATCAGTTCTTTCTGAAGACTCATATCAATTCTCCTTGATAACCAGCACATCAGTTACTTTCTTCCGGCGGCCCCAATACTCATCCATTGAGAATACACCACTTTGATCGACTACGCAACCACTTTCTACTACCTGTACATGACCAGTCGTGGTAATAATATACTTGACGTTCGGTTGAAGATACCTGCTGAGTTTTTGCAGACTCATCCCATGAACAGGAATGCGTTGCAGCTTCAGTCCCATGTACTCAACCATCGCCTTGTCACGGATTCTATTGTAAGTACGACCTTTCCAATTACCCTGCATACGACGACCACGAACCTTCTCACAAGCCTTCTGGTAGGCTTCAGTGGCTTCCTTGAGGGTCTTGCCCGCTGCTACCGCCATCGCAGTCAGGCCGCAATTGGGAAGATGACCTTGTGCATCGGGTGGAAGTTGAAGAGCCATGATGTTTTCCTCAGTGCGTTTCCTTAGTAGGTGAGTACAGTGTATCAACCAGAATGAAATGGCGCAACCCTATTTTCAATAGATTTTCTCAATAAGATTGCGCCAGGTGATATTAATCCTTAATCTCACTACCCTTTACGGTTTTATAAGCTTTGAGGAATAAAATAACATCTGCCTCAGAACTCCCCGCTTGATAACGTACAAGGTCATTACTCTCTACGTCCATTACCTCAACAGTACCATTCGGCTCAAAAGAAATTGATACCTTAAGGTCTTTTGACAGTTCCATAATGTAGTCAAAAATGTCAGCGCCCATATCACATGTACCTATGAAAGTTTTGATCGAAAATCATGTTGCTCGGGTTTTCCTTTGATACCAACTGCACCCGAACAAACTGACCGTTCTCCGTACAGACAAGATCATATCGCTGAATTACGTCGTCATACGTCCCACGCTTGCCGTCAGTGAAGATACGTCGCCATGGAAGCTCGTACCACAGGTTCTCCAATGCATCGTCTATCGCCTTGTATGTAGTTTCTGATACCTCAATTGGTTCTTTCATATATCATCCCTCAAGAAAGTAGTAGGTTGCTGCCTCTTCTTCACAGTACAGTGCCGTGCTGATACCACTCTTCGCCTTGATATCCCCCTCATCGTTATGGTCGATAAGACCAGGGTAATTACGCATCTTCTTATACAGAACTACTTCGATTGCATCTCCCCTTGCCATTGAATTATTGGTTGCTTCACGAATTTCAGTTACTTCAGCATCCATCACAACAATGAATCCACCACCTTTCTTGCGTTCAATCTCTTCGTTGTTCAGACGAGGATTGTAGTATGTACTGTTGTCTGCAAGAAAGTGGTCACTCATTGCCTTGCGCCCATGACTGTCGAGTGAATTACTAGGTGCGTGCTGCGGGTGAAACTCTGCGTTGAAAGTAGTCATTTCTTAGTCCTCATCGGTTTCAAACATCTCAGGATGTGCTTTCAGCATATCATGTGCATCCCGATTAATCAAGGTAATTTTATCAGTTTTTCCATCAATCAACTGCAACACTGTCTGGATACCGCCATGCGGTTGTTGAGCATCCGTATACGTCAGTAGTACATTATCAGGTTTCGGACTCGACCGCACCTTTTCAAACGTTTCCTGATAGCATTCATTGACAGGTTTCAGGTTGATGAGTACAGACACCAGTTCGTCATCGTCATATACACATAGATAACTGAACATGTCAACAAACATCTTCTGTAGATCATAACTCATAGGTTCAACTCCACATCATCTTCGGGTTTAAAGTTATTGTATAGGTTGCGAATTGCAATGTCAACAGCCTTGTTGTGTGCTGTATTCAGTCCCCAAAAGACCAACCAGACAATCAACCAGGGCCAGAATAGCACAGTGGCTATAAAATGCAAGACATGCCATGTAGATTTCCTGTGCTTCGTATTCAGTTCATGTATTGCAGCATCACGTTTCATCTCATTCACCTCCCAATGTGTTCACCGTAAAGATACACCAAATCAGGGTTGCTGTCAAGAAATTCTTCCAAAGTTTGGTTTGATTTTTCCAAATTATGCTCAGAGTACATTGGAATAAGGTTATCAAGACCATTTATAACTGCCGGGTCTTCAACACCATCTTCAACATACCTTGACACAGGATAAATATGATCAATGTGCCAGGACACACCATGGTTCTCCCATGTCATATCTTCAAGCATTTTGTTTTCCATGTCAAACATGAATTCTTCGACAGAATAATCTAATGTCTCAAAAGTTGATTCGGTCTTGCCTTGTTTTGTCAAACTTAACACACGGGTAACCATATTACGGATTACACGAGATGTTTTACACCTTTCGTCTGTAGAATAACGGTTCCGGCAGTATTCATTTATCCTTTCACGATTCTCTTGGTAGTATTGTTTCGCATATTCAAGTATTTGTTCACGATTCTCTTTATAGTATTGTTTCGCATATTCAAGTATTTTATCACGATTCTCTTGATGGTATTGTTTTTTGGACTCAAGTATTTGTTCACGATTCTCTTGGTAGTATTGTTTCCTGTACTCTAATACTTTATCGTAATTCTCTTGTTTGTATTTTTTACTTTTTATTAAATCACAAGGCAAACACGTCCCATTGACAACATATCTCAAGCTAACATGACCACGTTTACAAGGCTTACCCGTAAAATACCTATCTAAACCAAGCTCTTTAGCCTCTTTCTTTGAAACAATATCCCTGAGAACACCATCATCATCATATGCTTGCTGTTTATCTTTCATGCTTGCTGCTCCTCGTCATATGCTTCCAACAGAAACCCCACGGCAGCAAAAGCCGGGAGCGTGGGATTCACACGAAACTCTTCATTAGCATTTTTGAAACCAGTGTGGTCCTGATACCATTCTTTGCTCAATCCAAACTTTCTCAAGAACCTGTTGGTGTGCTTGGAACCACAAGGTTCATGCTTGTTAGGCATACGGTAGCCATACTTGCTGGCCAGGTCACGCCAATGGCTGTGGTCATCCCATTCCAGCTTCAGGTTTGCTTCAGCCCAGATTCGCTTCTCTTCACGCTTCTCGGCACCTTTCAGGCGGAGTTCTTCACGTTCAGCAGCAGTGATGGTCGAGAGGTAAGCCATGATTGATTCCTTTTCGGTAGTTTTACAATGGTTTTGTACTTCGTTTTCGATGATCTCAGTATAGGCGGTAGGGTAGGGTGGGTCAAGTCCTTTTTGAAGATTTTTTACTCTAAAAAGGCATATTTCTTTCTACCACCTTCTGCTGTACCACCATGCCCTGAATTATATGGACAGAATATTCTATACATAGATTATGATAAGAATATAATGTCTAAATAAGAATAACATTGATAAGAATATCTATAACTAGAAATATCTAGTCTAGATATTCTAGACATAATTAATATATAGAATATATTATATAATAATATACTTAGGGTACACCAATATGTATGTCCATGTCAATACCTCAGATAAGAAAAATTTCACAGGGGTTTCCTGTCTTTCCCTGTCCACTCTATACCTGTCGTGTCCTTCCTGTCAAGTTTTTTCTGTCAGAAATTTTGTTCATTCTTTCCTTGACATCTACTGCCATGATGGCGTAGACTACAAGAACACTCCGAACAGAAAGAGGTGACAGAAAATGACCACACAGATTAACGAAGCAGTTATGAACCTTCTATTAGACCTTAGTAGCATTGACTTTACTGACGGATTCGAGGATACTGTGCCTCAACGTGTCAGGAATTGTATCGCACAATACGATCAATTCATGGCTAGAAACTTCTGGTCGTTATCCTGCTGCGGAATGTATCGCCAGATGTTAGAGGAAATTTTTGATGGCGATGAGGAACTTATGGAAATTTATCTTGACGTAAAGGAATATGCACGAGAGAATGGTTTTAGAATGCCTGATTGGGGTACACGAGGAACTTAACATGTTAGAGAAACCTTATTTTTACATCGCTCTTGCAATTGGATCAGCCTTCTGGTATTGTCTGTACCTGTTGATATTTTAACGAAGCTGAAAAACTTGATGAGGTGTGAAATGACCAACATTAACTTCTACTCTAGATATCAGATGAAGCGTATGATCGAAGCTGGTGAACTTGATCCTGAGCGTGATGTGGTCATCAGCATCAATGATACGCCACAAGAATACAAGGAAATGTTTGAACTACTCACGACCCTGTACGATGCGGACAACAAACCCGAGGCATGGCAGAATTATACTTGCCTGATGTTCAACGATGATGAAGGCGACTTCAGTGAACTACAGGCCAGGGTGATTAAGACTTTCGTCGATAACCATGGTGTCAAGAAGAATTATCACATTCACTGTTTCGCTGGTGTCAGTCGGTCTGGTGCTGTTGCCAAGTGGATTAACGAATACTACGACCAATGTATAATGTACTTGGATGACTACATGGGTTATAATAGACATGTGTTCAACGAACTACACAAGCTGTCAGGAACATCACTTCTGGCGTATTATGAACAACTTGAGAAGCAGGGCCGAATGATGTAATGTTCTGGATAATGCTTGCAGTAGTCGTTGGGTTCATTCTTGGATTAATTGCGGGGGATTAAGTATGAAAACTTTTGATATTGATATGGATGGCTCTATGCGTTATTGCGGAGATGCTGGTGATTGGGTCAGGGTAGAAGTTGCAAGAGAACTTTATGAGAAATTGAAATATTCAGTAGATATTCTGCAAGGGATTTTAGAAGACCCTGGAGTTATTAATGTTTTCAAATGTCATTATGACCATCAGGATGTGTATGAGATGATTAAAGCTATTGAGAATGCTGAAGAAGAGGATTGACCCAAGATGAAACCCAAGTATATAATCTATAATGTTCCTGATGAGGAATACTACAAAGAATTCATGAGGGGAGTAACACTTGACAGGGATGAGGCATACAGGTACACTGAAAATGAGATCATGATGGCATTGGAGATATATCCTGACTGGCTGAATAACTGTCGAATCACTCAGGAATGGGGAGAGACATGACTTTCACATGGGTAGTAATAGCAGCGTTCATTGGATTTATTATCGGAATGTTTCTGGGGGCTTGAAATGACTAAACTTTATCTTGCACATGATGTGAAAGATGGTGTAGAATCACTGTTCATGGTCAAAGGTAACCGGATGTGTGTATCAACTTACTTTGGATATAATGATAGCTGGTTGGACAAGAGCAAGATGGTTTTTGAGCATTGGTGTGACGAAGATTTGGATTGGTTACGTATGCTTAATAAAAAACTGATTTGGGAGAAATAAGATGACTAAAGTATATGCGGTATCAACTGTTGATCTTTATGATGGTCAGATTGAAGCGGGTGTTCTTTACCCTGTGGTTTACGAGGAAGATGGACTTTTTCTCATCGAGGATATTTCTGAAGAGATTGATGAAATTCTAGGCATCTGGGGATCATCATGCGCTCATCAAGTTTATGAAAGTGGTGGTCTTGGTGAATGGAAACGGGTGGAGATTTAACAATGGGTGATAAGCACTGGTATGATCACGTCCTGATGCTTGAGGATGTGTATAACGGGACAGGTAGTTCTGTAGATGAAACTGAAGCTGATGAACTTGACGATAGGACCATCCGAGCGAGGATCAAAAGCTTTCTGGATTTGATTGCCTGGTCTGAAGGGACAAGTACGATTCGTGCATCAGATGATGGGTACAATGTAATTGTGGGTGGTGGTCTTTTCCATGATTATTCCGATCATCCTCGAAAACTTGTCGATATTCCTCGATATGGTATTAAAAGTACGGCAGCAGGTAGGTATCAGATTCTTGAGAGGTATTGGGATCACTACGCGAAGCAGCTAAACTTGAAGGATTTCACCCCAAGGAATCAAGACAAGTATGCAATGAATATGTTCCGAGAAGTGGGTTGCGTCAAGGATATCGAAGATGGTAGAATTGAGAAAGCAATTGTGAAATGTTCATCACGTTGGGCATCCTTCCCTGGTGCCGGTTATGGTCAGAGAGAAGTCGAAATGAAGAAAATGCTTGACAAATTTGATGACCTGATGCAAGATAACCTAAAGGGTTGGGAGGTGTGAGATGATTACATTCAGTGATGACCAGTTGTACGACATTGACAACGAGCTTGCACGATATATTACTGCTGCTCTGAAACAGTTTCTTGCGAAGATGAAGGACTTGAATGAGACATGTGGTATTTTCACAGTACCCAACGACTTTTATCCAGCCAACGTCTTTGAACTGACGAGAGAAGAGTACGAAGAGGTTGATAAGAAAGCTGCAAAGGAATGGTTCAAAACAATCGAAAAGATGATTGTTGGGTTTGATGTTGATGCTGCACCGGATGCTGCTGATTACGACTTTGGTGTAGACTTTGGTAGTAGGAATGATGATGGCAGGTTTGCTGTAAGGAATGAGGAAGAGTTCAACCGCTACAAGAGGGACATGACTGAGTACGAGTACGCTGCACAAGATGGGCGTCTGCTCTTTGCTAAATACTTCACTTCACTTTGGATTTAATGAGGAAAATATCATGAAGAAGACTGTAATTGCTCTTAGTATTGCTGGTATGACCCTGGTCGGAATTTCTCAGGCACAAGCCACTGGTAACAACTTTGGCCCATGTACTCGTGTGAATGACCATTTCTTCTGTCCGCAAATGGAAGGACCGCAGGGACCACAAGGGGAAGTTGGGCCTCAAGGTCCGCAGGGAGAAACTGGCCCACAAGGTCCGCAGGGTGAAACAGGCCCACAAGGTATTCCTGGTCAAGATGGTGAGCGTGGTCCCCAAGGTGAGACAGGACCACAAGGCCCGAAAGGTGAAAAGGGTGACCGTGGTCTGCAAGGTGAAACAGGCCCAAAAGGCGATAAGGGTGATAAAGGTGATCCTGGTCCGAAAGGTGAGAAAGGGGATCGCGGTGAAGACGGTAAGGATGGTGTAGCCAATCAAGAAGATATCGACGCAGCCGTTGCAGCAGCTATCGCCAGTGGTTCACACCAATACTACCTTGGTGATGACGCACCGCTTCAAATGAGTGTCACTGGCAGCCACTATAGCGGTCAGAATGCCATCTCAGTCGGTATCGGTGGACGTGCACACAAGAATGTCTTCCTTCACGGTAACGTCACACAGGGTACTGGTGGGCATACTTCTGCATCGGTTGGTGTGACCATTCCGCTACAGTAAGTTACAAATAAAGGATTGACTCAGGACCAAGGATGGTCGTATACTGTCAAGACAGACACAAGGAAGGAAGAAGGAGATGCACTGATGGCGAAAAAAACTAAGTTCGACACCAAAGAGGAAACTATGGAAGCTGCTCGTGAACTTGGGAATAAGAAAAAATTTACCATTCATGACCTTTATGCACTACAGCCAAAAAGTCTTAATCAAGAAAAGTTCATGGATATTTACAAAAGCGGAAAACCTGTGATTCATTGTAGTGGTGTAAGTGGTTCAGGAAAAACTGCTCTAGCTTTTTACATGGCACTCACGGAGGTTCTGGACGAGTCTAGTGAATTTGATAAAATTGTGATGGTTCGTTCTGCCGTGGAAACTCGTAAGATGGGGTTTCTTCCCGGATCGCTTGATGAAAAGGCTGAAGCATATGAAGCACCCTACAGGTCTTTCACACAACAGTTCATCAAGTACAACAATGCTTATGATAACCTGAAAGCATTGGGTTATTACGAATTTCTTACTACTAGTTACCTGCGGGGTGCCACATTTGACAATTGTGTAGTTATTTGTGAGGAATTTCAAAACTTAGATTACTCTGAACTACATACTGTAATGACCAGGGTTGGCATCAATAGCCGAATCATTTTTACTGGTGACAACCGGCAAGATGATCTAAAGCGACAACGGGAAAAATCCGGTTTTGAAAAATTTAAGAAAGTTTTGCAAGCGATGCCTGAGCACATGGTAGGATTTGTTGAATATCAGTTGACTGATGTTGTAAGGTCAGGTGTGGTGAGGGAGTTTCTTGAAGCGGATTATAAATTTGGAGAGGATTGAATGCCAGCTAGGATAGAGTATCAAAAAGGTCATAAATTTGAAGGAACAAGATTGACGTTTCTCAAAGATTGGGGTAAAGTTGGTAACAGGAGAGTATTTTTGGGTGTATGTGATTGTGGTAACTTCACAATTAAGCCCATTAACCCAGTTAAGCATGGTTCGGTGAGGTCTTGCGGGTGTTTGCTGTCAGAAACGGTTACTGAAAGAAACAAAAGTTATAGTGTTCATGGGTGTTATAACAAGAGTGGTATGAATTCATATCGACATATGATTTCTAGATGTTATAATGAGGAAGACCCAGATTACTACAACTACGGAGCATTGGGTGTAAAAGTTTGTGACAGATGGTTAGAACCCGACGGGAAAGGGGTGATTAATTTTTTTGAGGACATGGGTGAAAAACCAGACGGTTACTCTCTTGACAGAATTGATACATACGGTGATTATCATGCTGATAATTGTAAATGGTCAAATATTTATGACCAAGCATACAATAAGAAAGCAAGACCTGGGAACAAGACAGGTAAAACTGGTGTAATGAAACACAGAGATGGTGGTTATATTGCACACATTGGAGTAAATGGTGAGAAAATTTACCTTGGATGGTTTACAAATTATGAAGAAGCTGTTATAGTTAGGGAAGAAGCAGAAATGAAGTATCGGGGTAAAATTTTAAAACATTAACTGTGAGGTTATCATGAAAACCACGGTAGAAAAACGTGAAGCTGGTCATTACATTGGTGGTTTTGGTTGTTTTGACTGCGGCGGTAGTGATCCACTAGCTATCTATCGGCAGGTTGATGGGTCATATACCGGGTATTGCTTTTCCAACTGTGATGAGGATAAGAAGTACAAGAGTTCAGAAGAGATTGAAGATAACTTTGATACTTCTGATTTTGAAAAGTACAAGGCACGGACTGCTGCTGAACCTATCACTGATGAACAGCGAGAGGAAATTGAAAGTAACGAAACTCGTGGCTGGCGCGAACGTAAGATCACCCGAGCGACTTCCGAAGCATATGGTGTCTATACGAAGTTTGCTGATGACGGTAGTGTTATCAATCGCTACTACCCTGTCACTGAGAACAAGGAACTGGTTGGATATCATGTCCGAAACGACAAGCTGAAACAGGCGAAGAAGAAAGACAAATCCATTAAGGGTGCACCTTTCTACAACGTCGGCAAGGTTAAGCTTGAGTGTGAACTGTTCGGACAGTCATTGTTCTCGAAAGGTGGTAAGTTCATCGTTATCACTGGTGGCTGTGAAGATGCGATGGCTGTCTACCAGACGTTGAAGACTGACAAGTATGAGACAGCGTGTGTTAGTCCGGTAGTTGGTGAGGGTAGCGCAGTACAGCAGGTTCAGAATAACTTTCAGTATGTGAACAGCTTCGAGAAAGTTATTCTGATGATGGATAATGACGAAGTTGGTAAGAAGGCAGCACTGGCAATCAGTAAGCTGTTTGGTTTCGGCAAGGTGGTTATTGCCGACCTCACTTACAAAGACCCTTGCGAATACCTTCAGCATACTGGTGGTGCTGCAAAGCTCAGGAAAGCGTTCTGGGAAGCGATGCCGAAAAGACCATCACAGGTATTGACGGTAGCCGATATCTTCGAGAAGGCGATGAAACTGCCCGAGATGGGTCTTTCTATGCCCTGGCCGAGTGCTACTGAGGCTACGCTTGGGATTCGCCGTGGTGAGATTCACATTGTCGGTGCTGCACCAAAGATCGGTAAGACGGAACACCAGCATCAGTTGATTAAGCACATGACTGATGTACATGGGGAAGTTGTTGGTGTAATGTCATTGGAAGAAAATCCTGTGAAGACCTTGAAGAAGGTTGCAGGTAAATACGCCAAGAAGCAATTCACCAAACCGCCTCAGATTGGTGGGTATACGTTGGAAGAGATGGAACAGGCATTCAAACTGCTTGACCATAAGATGGAATTCTACTCTTCTGATGGTGTCCGTGATTACATGGAGATTCTTGATACAGTACGGTATTGGGCATCAAAAGGTATTTGGTTTTTCATCCTTGACCCGCTGACCGCACTTGTGGCAGAATACTCAGCAAGTGAAGCAAACGACATTCTCAACAACTTTATGAGTAAGGCTGCATCATTGTGTATGGAATTGGGTGTGACATTCTTCATGTACAGTCACGTTAACCCTGTGAAGTCCGGTACTCCCCATGACCAAGGTGGTGATGTACTTTCCTCACAATTCACCGGCAGTCGTGCGATGGAGAAGTGGGCACATTACGGATGGGGTATCCAGCGTGATCGTACTGAGAAGGATGAGAAGCTTCGTAATACTGCTCGCGTGACACTTCTGTTTGACCGTGAGTTCGGTGAGTATTGCGAATACTACGCCTTTTATGATAAGGTACACAATGATTGGAGTGAGTGTGACAATCCCAACCCTGAAACGAACGATGAAATCCTGTTCGATGATGGTGGGGTGAGTGAGGATGAAGACGTTTCAATGGATAACTTTCATGAAGACACATGGGACTTTAGGAAACCAGAGGAAGCATGATGGATTGGGTTTTTGATGCGGAAACTTTTCCAAACATATTCACCTTAGCAATCGGGTCAGTTGATAAGAGGGAGGCATATGTATTCGAAATAAGTGATCGCCGCGATGATTCTAAATCCATGCGTAAGTTCCTTGGTAGGCTTCATCGCAACAATGATCGGATGATTGGGTTCAACAATATTGGGTTCGATTGGCCTGTCCTGAATTTCTTTCTCAGAAATCGAGGGTGTAGTTCTTGGGAGATTTACGATTTTGCAATGGAAGTGTTGAAGACGAGTGATACAGACAAATTTAAATATGTTATTCCTAACCACAAGGCTCTGATTTATCAAATTGACCTGTATCGCATCCACCACTTCGACAACAAGGCTCGTGCAACTTCACTGAAGATGCTTGAATTCAACATGCGTTCACCCAACATTGAGGATTTGCCTTTTGCTCCAGGTACGAAGTTGACTCATGCTGAGAAGGATACACTCGTTACTTACAACAAGCATGATGTGAAGGAAACGTTTGCCTTCTATCGAGAAACACTTGACGCGATTCGATTCCGTGAAGAACTTTCGAAGAAGTATAAGCGTGACTTCATCAACCATAATGATACTAAAATCGGTAAGGATTACTTCGTTATGGAGCTTGAGAAGGCAATGCCGGGTAGTTGCTACAGACAGTTGCCCGGTGGTGGTCGAAAGATCAACCAGACGAAGAGGGAGTACATTGACCTTGATGATGTAATCTTTCCGTATGTCCGGTTTGAGCGTCCAGAGTTTCAGGAAGTATTGAACTGGATCAGGCGTCAACGTATTACAGAAACGAAGGGTGTCTTCACTAACATTCCTGAACATGAACTTGGTGAACTGGCTCAGTATGCGAATCTTCTGACTAAGAAGAAGAAGTTTAAGGGTGAGCCGACACAAGAGGAACTTGATGAATTCTACAGGGAACACCCGAAAGGTTGGGTTGAAGAGAAGTTATTGAAGAGTGGTAAGACCAGTTATTATGCAATGTGGCGAGTTGGTAGTCTGAATACTGTTGTTGATGGGTTTCAATATGACTTTGGTACAGGGGGTATTCATGGTGCAGTAACGAACACAATTCTGGAAACTGACGATGACTATGTTGTAGAAACATGGGATGTCAGTTCATATTACCCAAACCTAGCCATTGTAAATAGGGTCTATCCTGAGCATTTGGGGGAAAAATTCTGTGATATTTACCGTGATGTTTACTTGGAACGTAAGAAATACCCTAAAGGAACACCGGAAAACGCCGTTATGAAGCTGGCGCTCAATGGTACGTATGGAGCATCGAACGACAAATTCAGCCCATTTTTTGATCCAAAGTTCACCATGGCAATCACGATCAATGGTCAGTTGTCCCTGTGTATGCTGGCTGAAAAATTGATTGAAATTGACGGTTTGAGAATTGTCATGGTGAATACTGATGGGTTGGAATTTGTCGTACCAAGAGAAAGCCAGGAAAAAGCTCATCAGGTTTGCCATGAGTGGGAGGAACTTACTGGTTTAGAACTTGAGGGAGGTGTTTATAAAAAGTTGTGCATAAGAGACGTAAATAATTACTTAGGAATTTTGGAGGAATAACATGTATTCTATTTTTAACCACAGGTTGAGATATGACTGTGAAACAGGGAAGTTTTACTGGAAAATCCCTCCAAGGAATAGTCCAAAATCTTTAGGTGAAGAGGCTGGAAGCTTTGTTGGAAATGGTTACGGTGTAATTTGCATTGACAACAAGAGGTATTCATCACATAAGGTTGTATGGTGTCTCTATTACAAGGAATGGCCGGATTTTCACATTGACCATATAAATGGGTTGAAAAATGACAATAGAATATGTAACCTTAGAAAATCAACACCTAGAGAAAATATGAGAAACAGGGGTTTGAATAATAACAATACTTCTGGTTATTCTGGAATTCAGAAATCCCGTAAAAAATGGAGAGTAAGAATAAGAGTTGATGGAAAGCTTATGGACTTTGGTTCATTTGAGTCAATAGACGAGGCTATAAAAATCAGGGATGAAAAGTATCTCGAACTAGGGTTCAGTTGCTCACACGGTAAGAGAAATAGTTGGGGTAATAATGAAGATAAAACGTAAAGGTGCTTATGAATATGAAAACCTTGACTGGAATAAAAATCATTCTGCACTTGTAATTCAGAAAGCTGCTGAACATGCATTGGTATATGGTGGTGATGTTGAGGAATTCATTCGTAACCATGATGATAAGTTTGATTTCATGTTGCGAACACGTGTCCCACGCTCATCAAGGCTTGTGTCAGTGGATGAAGATGGTGTAGAATATCCCGAACAGAACATTTGTCGGTACTACATCAGTGACAAGGGTAAGAAGTTGGTGAAGATCATGCCACCGCTGCCCGGTAAGGACACTGAGCGGCATATCGGTATCGACACAGATTGGCTCGTGCAGACATGTAACGACATTTCTAAGTTCGATTGGGATATCAATTATGACTACTACATCAGTGAGGCAAAAAAGTTGGTTGACCCCCTTATTGGGGGTTGACACCAGACCGAAACCTGGGCTACCATGTATATACACCAACGAGAGGAGGGCAAGATGACAGAGGACACAATCACCATTTCAAAGGAACACTATGAGGAACTTATGGGCGATGCGTTTAAACTAGAATGTCTTGAGTGTGCTGGGGTTGATAACTGGCCGGGTTATTATGAGGCTATGCGGATGTACTTTGCTGAGAAAGGTGAGGATTAATTATGACTAACTATGTTGTCTATGTGGATTGGGAAGGATATTCTCGTGGGGTTGCTGCTTACGAGATTGAAGCAGAAAATGAAGAAGAAGCACGAGAGCTTTACCTTGAAGGTAAGCTTCTACACAGTGATGTTGTTCGTGACGATACTGAATCACAAGTATATAAAATCAAGGAAATTATATAATGGAAATTGATATTCGAGGAAACGTGCCTGATCGAATTACAGCAATCAAGTTTGCGGATAAGGATTACGGAGATTATGACTTTTATATTAGACCTGGGTATAATGGTTATATTATCATCTGTGACCAAGATGGCGACGAGGCGGGTTTCCACTGGGAATCCATTGATGATCTAATCAAAGCACTTCAAAAAGCCAAGGAGATTTGGTCATGAGTAAGAAAGTAATCCTGAACATTGAGTCAGTGAAGGCAGCAGCACAATATCTTGCTGAGAACAATCACTTTATCAATCGCTCAGAGGACAGGTGGGAAAAGGAAATTTATAAAAAAATCGCTAGACATGTAACTGAAGAAGATGTACAATGGGTAATGACTGGTGGACTTACACTGATCTTCAGTAACGTAGGTGATGAGTTCATCGAAGTAGAAGTTCTTGTATCACCCAGCTTTGGTGTTTATTCTTTCGTCGAAGCTGATATTCTTGATGAAAAACTGGTTGTCAACCTGGGGTAAGGAAAGACTAATGTTTGATTACGATGATGAAGTTGGTGGATTCGAAAAGATCAAGAAGAATCCTAACAAGAAGACCCGTCAGGATTCAAAGCGTATCCCGAAGGATCAACGTAAACAGATTAAGAAGGAACGAAAGCAACAAAAAATGTATCAAAGTCTATTGACAGAATGATGCGAGGTGGACTATAATGAAAATCACATTCAGGGAGAGGGTGGGAAATGTAGAGACTGAACACATTCTTGAAGGAACGTTTGAAGAAGTAATTGCAGCATACATCGACATTAGTGAATTTAAATCTGAAAAGTGGGGTATTGAGAATGAGCAAGCGTCAGAAGACTGAAGTTGTCCTGAAGAAAGAAGGCAAGAACGAGTTCCTGTATTTCAAGAACGTCCCGGTGTTCTTCGCATCGGTACTGGCACCGAAACTGAATCCGCTGAAGGATCAGAAGGAATTCGCCCTGACTGTCTTCGTGGACGATGAGGCACAGGAAAAACTCGAACTTCCTGTTGACGAAGGTGGTGTTGCCATCAACAAGGAACTGAAGAAGGTGGGTAAGGATCGCAATAAGAAGAAGAAGATCAAGTATCCGCTGAAGAAACAGCTTCCTGAAGATAGTAAGTTTGATGGGTACGACATTGTAGATGGTCTTTATGGTGTCAACCTGACCCTTGGTGAGAAGACCAAATCTGGTAAGAAAGCGTTCCTGAAAGTGGTTGACAAGGACGGGAAGAATTGGCCGAAGGATAAGCTGATTGGTAACGGTAGTACCCTGCATGTCAAGTGCTTTGGGTATCGCAACCAGGATGACCAGCTTGTTGTCTTCCCCAACCTGATTGTTGTTGTCGATCACGTTGAGTACGAAGGCGCTGGCGGTACTCAGGAAGACGATGTGCTTGGAATCACCGTTGACTATACCGAAGAGTTTGAGTCTCGGGAAGAGCAGGAGCCTAAGAACGAAGCTGACGTTTTTGATGAAGTCGAAGAGGAAGAAGAAGACACTGGCACCTACTAAGGTCTAGTAAAGAAGGGGCGGCGTAAAAACCGCCCTTTATTTTTCTCAGGAGATTGTGATGTATACGACTAAGCGATACACCATCTATAATCATCGAACTGGTGAATGGTACGCTGGATCAGGGGCATGGTTTAACATGTTTGATATGGCGAAACTTTACAGGAAAGTTGGTTTCGCAAAGAGTGGTCTGAGTCAACCAGGGCTAGGTCGGGATAGGGAAGACTGTTCAATTTACAACGTTCGCATTGAACTTGGTGATAAGGTGGAGGAATAACATGCTTGAGTTTATCTACTTTGGTGGTATCGTCATTGGCGCACTGATGATTTGCTACCAGACATACCACGCGATGGGTGTTCTTAGTTCAACAAAGTCATTCATCTTCCTGTTACTTGAGGCGGTTAAGGACTGTGTGAAGCTGATGGTTTGGCCTGTTAGTCTTACCGTTTGTATTCTTCAGATTCCTTTCGGTCAAGCGGTAGTGGAAGACATGACGAATGCGCTAGAGGACAATTATGACGAAGATTCCTGATGAATTCGATATCTGCTTCATTGATTGTGACCTGATTAAGTATCGAGCATCCTTTGCAGCAGAGAAGACAGAATGGTTGCTCTATGACAATGATGAGGAACTGGTCAGGGCGTTTTACTCAGCGAAAGAAGCGGACGATTACGTTGACAACTTGTGGATGATGCTTGACATTGACACGAGTGGTTATCACAGGGAAGAGAAGGTTACAATCAAGAAGAAGGTACATGCGATTGCAGCCTGTGACCATATCATTGAACTAATCAAGCGCAAGTGTCCTGCGAAAGAGTACCGGCTTTATCTGACAGGGAATGATACCTACCGACCCCATATCGCTACACTACATAAGTATAAGGGTAATCGTGATGGAATGCGAAAACCTACTTATCTTCAAGATGTGACGGATCATATCATTGAATTCCATGACGCAACTGTTGTAGACTACATTGAGGCAGATGATACACTCACTGTTGGTCTTACTTGGTGTCGAAAGAAAGGATTACTTGGTGTAGTTGCCAACTTGGATAAGGATATCAAACAGGTAGAAGGATGGCATTACGATTGGGGCAAGGACAAGTACGAATACGTTACTGCCCGAGAAGGTATTCTTCATACTTACTGTCAGGCGATTGCTGGTGATGCTGTAGACAACTACAAAGGTATCCCCGGAATTGGCATGAAGAAAGCAATGAAATTGATCCAAGATTGCGAGACAGAACGGGAGATGTATGAGACTGCGGTAGAAGCCTATCGAGAGTATTTCGGTGAAGAATACCATTACAAATCATGGGACGGGAAGGACATGGTGAAGACACCCCAGGAGCTTTTCCTTGAGAACATGAACCTAGCATTCATGCAGAGGAAGAAGGGTGAATTCTACCAGATTCCACATAAGGAGAAGTGAATATGGCACGACGTAAACAAGGGAGATATTTTCGAGAGAAACCTAAAGCATTGAAGGGTACACCCTATGACTCATTCGTTGAAAAGAATCTTCATGAAGGACCATTGAGTGGTTGCCAATTCCATCCAGAGAAGGTGCACTATGTATCGAAGCATACTTACGAACCTGACTTCTCTTATCGGGACAGTGATGGCTTGGAATGGTTGATTGAGGCAAAGTCAATCTTTCAGGACGGCAAGGAAGCCGGTAAGTATAAATGGGTCAGAGAGTCTTTACAGGAAGATCAAATCTTGGTATTCTGTCTTGAGAAACCAGATCAACCTATCTACTGGTCAGCCAAACGAAAGGATGGTACGAAGCAAACGATGGCTGAGTGGTGTGAGCGGAATGGTTTCATGTGGTTTACAGCAGATACCATCTGGCGAATCTTGAATTAAGGGTTGACAATGGGTAATCGACGTTACAAACTAGTTACCAGGTATGGGTTGACAGAAGACGTTTACAACAGTATACTCAAGGGGCAAGACTACAAATGTAAAATTTGTGGTAAATCCCATACTGAAGATAACAAACTCCATGTCGATCATCATGAAAAATACGGAAGGGATTGTATCGCAGGGTTGCTTTGTGGTCTTTGTAATAGTATGATTGCACATGCAAGACACGATAAAGAAACACTGAAAAAAGCTATTGACTACCTGGAGAATATCTGAGATGAGTAAAGAAACTATTGTAACTAAAGACACCAGAATTGGTATTTTGGGATGGATGTTTCTAATCTTCATGACACTGAAACTGACAGGTCATATCACATGGTCATGGTGGTTGATTACTGCACCACTTTGGGGGCCGATTCTAGTGGCACTGTTAATCGTCTTTTTCATTTTTATTCTAACATTGGTGTTTGATTAATGATTACAGTGAATCAGATGATTGAGATTCTTCAAGAATCCGTAAGAGATGATCCGTCAGTTGGTGAACTACCACTGTATGTTTATGCTGACCAAGGACAAGTGAACATACAGGCAAGTGAACCATCCTACGCTTTTGTGCATGATTACGATTACTACATTGAAGACTTTGAAGCAGATAAAAGCGAAGAATACCCTAAAGAAATCATTATTATTGGAGACTGATGCATGAAAGAATTTATTGACAAGACTTACGACTTCAACAAGTACGGCAACACACCTGTAGATGATTCATGCGACAATCTGAATCAAGCGTTTGGTATCATTCAATCAGAAGTCGAAGAGTTGAGTAGTAACCTGTTCAATTATCGTTACATTGACCAAACTGATTGTGAGAAGACTAAACGACGACTGAAGGCAGCGATGGCTGATGATGTGTCTGACATTATCGTAACGGCAGTTGGTTTTGCCTATCGAATGGGTCTTGACAAATACCAAATGGATGCTATACTCCATGTGGTTGCAGACGCAAACCTTGCGAAGTTTCCAGAGACACTTGAGGATGCACTAGCATCAGTAGAGAAATATGAAAACGACGACCGATATGAAAATGTTTCGTACACACAAATCGCGGATGATCGTTTTGTGGTACATGGCAGCCCGAAAGGCACGAATGGGTACAAGATTCTGAAGGACCATGAATGGACTGACCCTCACAATAAATTGGAGATGATTGTCAATGATTGAAGGAAAGGGCGGTATCAGCGCGAAAATCATCAAGGACAGTATGAGTAGTGTCAATGGTAAACGAATCACTACTTTTGAACTGGTTTATCCCAGGTTTATTCACGGTGAGTTTATGACGCACCGAATGTTCAGTCGGAACGCTGCATCATCTAGGGCAATTCCCATCAAAAAAGTTATCGAAAACATTGATGAGAATACAGCAATGCCTATCCATTGGGGTGCAGCACAAAAGGGAATGCAGGCGGAAAATGAATGTAATAACCCTGTAGTTGATTGGTACAGTGACAATGCGTTGAGTCGTGAAGCAATCTGGAATGGTGCGAAAGATAATGCTGTGATGGTTGCTGAGGAATTCGATAAGGCTGGATATCACAAACAGATTGTCAATCGTCTACTCGAACCATTTCAATTCATCAAGGTGGTGTGTACCGCTACTGAATTTGACAACTGGTTCTGGCTGCGTGACCATGAGGATGCACAACCTGAAATTGCTGAACTGGCACGATGCATGTCTGTCGCAATGGAACAGTCATTCATTGACATTCTTGATCCTGGTCAATGGCATCTTCCTTATGTCTCATCCATGAGCGATGCTGAAGGAAATATTGATTATTACATTGACATGAACGGTGAGACTGTTAGACTGTCACTAGATGAAGCACTGAAGGTATCAGCCAGTTGTTGCGCTCAGATTTCATATAGACTTTTGGATAATTCACTTGACAAAGCACTGAAGATTTATGATATGCTTGTGACATCTGAACCTGTCCATGCGAGTCCGTTTGAACATCAGGCTACGCCAATCAGTTATGACGAGGAATGTAAATACGACAAGACATGGTGGAATGGTTGGCAAGAAGGTATCACGCACCAAGATAAAGATGGTAACTTCTGGTCAGGGAATTTCAACGGATGGATTCAGTACCGACAACTGATTCCGAACAACGCAAAAACTGGTTGACACGAGAAGTAATCGTCGGTTAAACTATTCTGGTAACATAGAATAAGTAGTGAAGGGGTCGTTAATCGGCCCCACATTTTCAGAAATTAATAGGAGAGAATATTTAATGGAAAACGTTGGTGTTATTGGTAAAGAAATGATGTCCGAATCTAAGTTCTACACTGGTTATTCTCGCTGGATTGACGAGAAGAATCGTTATGAAACTTGGGATGAATCAGTTAAGCGTGTAATGGACATGCACCGTGAAATGTTCCAAGAGGTAATGACACCGGAGCTTGAGGAAATGATTTCCTTTGCTGAAAAACAATATAAAAAGAAAACGGTTCTTGGGGCACAGCGAGCATTGCAATTTGGTGGACCTCAGATTTTCAAACATATGGCCCGAATGTTTAACTGTGTTTCTGGTCATGTGAGTCGTCCTGAGTTCTTTCAGGAATGCATGTATCTTCTTCTTTGTGGTTGTGGTGTAGGTTTTAGTGTTCAGAATCAGCATATTGACCAACTACCTAAACTGAAACAGCGTCACCCGAAACGTTCCAAAGTATTTGTTATTCCTGATAGCATCGAGGGTTGGTCTGATGCTTACGGTGTGCTTATTTCAAGTTATCTTGAGGAAGATGCACCCTTCCCTGAATATCAAGGTTGCCATGTTGCATTTGATTTCAGTAAGATTCGACCCAAAGGTGCCTACATCAGTGGTGGGTTCAAGGCACCTGGTCCTGACGGCCTTCAGCAATCTCTGAACAAGTGTGAGAAACTTCTTGAAAATGCTGTAAGTAAGAGCAAGCAACCTGTAAAATTCAAGTCAATTGATGCTTATGATTTTGTAATGTTTATGGCGGATGCTGTTCTGTCTGGTGGTGTACGTCGTAGTGCTACTATCTGCATGTTCAGCAAAGACGATGAAGAAATGCTTAATGCTAAGACTGGTAGCTGGTTCATTGATAACCCGCAACGTGGTCGTTCAAACAATTCAGTGATGCTCAAGCGAGATGAAGTTACTCGTGAAGAATGGGCTCACATTATGAAAAGTGTTAAGCAAGTTGGTGAACCGGGTTTCATCTTCACAAGTAATCTGGAACATACTTATAATCCTTGTGTAGAAATTGGTAAACTTCCAGTAACCATTGACGGTATTCCCGGTTTCCAAGGTTGTAACCTTTGTGAAATTAATGGTTCAGCATGCAATACGAAAGAAGATTTCGAAGATGCTTGTAAGGCAGCAGCTATTATTGGTACACTACAGGCAGCATATACTGATTTCCGTTATCTGTCGGATGCTACTAAGCGAATCTTTGAGCAGGAAGCGTTGATTGGTGTATCTATCACTGGTTGGATGAACAATCCTGAAGTGTTGTTTGACAAACAGAACATGATTGATGGGGCGCAACTTGTAAGGAAGATTAATCGTGAAGTAGCAGAAATGATCGGTATTAACCCTGCTGCCCGAACTACTTGTGTTAAGCCTTCAGGCAACGCATCTGTTCTTCTTGGTACTGCATCAGGGATTCATGGTGAACATGCTCCGATGTATTTCCGTAACGTTCAAATGAATGAGCAGGATGAAGTTCTGGAATTGATTCAACGTGAGAATCCGTCCATGGTTGAAACTTCTGTCTGGTCTAATACGGGTACTGACAAGGTTGTTAGTTTCCCGGTTGTTAGCCCAGAAGGTTCAATCTATAAGGACGATCTGCTTGGTGTAAAACAACTTGAATATGTGAAATTGGCACAACAATATTGGGTTGAATACGGTACTGATGTTGATCTTTGTGTTGATCCAGCATTGCGCCATAACGTATCCAATACCATCACTGTTGATGATTGGGATGAGGTTGAGGAATATATCTATGAGAACCGTGAATGGTTCGCCGGTATTTCCCTTCTGAGTGCATTTGGTGATAAGGGATACCCCCAAGCACCTTTCACACAGGTATTCACCGCAGAAGATAATTTGAAGCGGTATGGTGATGCTTCCATGTTTGCTTCTGGATTGATTGTGGATGGTCTTCATGCCTTCAATCAGAACCTTTGGACAGCATGTGACACTGTGAACGGATGGGGTGAAAAACTTGACCCTGAGAAGTCTTCTGACCTTCTTAAGCGTGATTGGGTACGTCGTGCCAAGAAGTTTGCTGACAACTATTTTGATGGGGATATTATTGAGATGACTAATTGCTTGAAGGATTGCTTCAACTTCCATAAATGGAAGACAATTGAACGTCAAATTAAGCCAATCAATTTTGCGAAGCAAATGGAGGAACGTTCGTATACTGAAATTGATACTATGGGTGCAATGGCATGTTCTGGTGGGGCATGTGAGATCAACTTTTAAATGACACCATGCGTTAAACTCTGCAACCTTCGCAAAGGGATTTGTGAGGGTTGTTATAGAACAGTCGATGAAATAATCAAGTGGAAGGATACGGGTATGGAAGATCGAATGAGGATCATGAAACAACTACAGCGTCAGTGGTCAACACATGATTGTCCTAGTTGTAACCGACCAACTTACTGTGCGATGAATGATGGTAAATCTTCAAACACTTGCTGGTGTATGACGTTAGAGAAAACGTACAATCCAGATATTGATGTTGATAATTGTCTTTGTAGAGAGTGTCTGACTAAGGAGGTCAAATGAGCAAACCAACATTTAATCCGTTTGCGGATAAGAGAGATAATGGTGTTTGGTTAACGATTACAGATGATGACGATGATCAAGAAGACGTAGTAAAGAAGCCAAACCACTACCAACTTCTACCCGACTATGAAGTAAAGGATGTGAATAAGGCTCTGCTAGATAAGATTCAAGAGAGTGGTTACGATATTACTCTTTATGAGGCAGGTTGGTTCCAGCAATCAATGCAATACTTTCTAAGATTCTACGCCAAAAATGGCCTAGAGGACTTGGAAAAAGGAATTGAGACAATGCAGTTTGTTGTTGATTCAATGAAAGAACGTAAACTCTAGACATAAAAATACCCCGTCCAGTTAATTCTGGCGGGGTTTTATT